>ENA-ORDP01000360-ORDP01000360.1-marine-sediment-metagenome-genome-assembly--contig:-NODE-360-length-30509-cov-5.167170_pt1 | contig 30509 bp, 23 predicted proteins | sample MGYA00248627_ERZ508539 | MGnify/ENA primary metagenome ERZ508539 (study PRJEB26208, sample SAMN05571518) | marine sediment metagenome | biome: deep sea; feature: Hydrothermal vent; material... | reverse complement strand
CAGATCGGCATAACGAAACAGCAATCCAGCGACTGGCAAAAGGTTGCTGGTATTCCAGATGCTGAATTGATAATTGCTTAATTTTTAGGCAACTTTATGGAAAAACCAGAATGGCCTACCGACGAGAAGGCACGGGGTAAAGCACGGGGTAAATTCTGATAAAGAAATTCATACATTCGTAAGCTACTGTTTTTATTAATGAATAATTATCTATTCGGTAGCTGGCAGGCCCACCAGAAACAAACCCTCTCTTGGCCGATTTTGCTGGAGTTCGGCAATGAATTCGGTAAATTGGCTGATTATTCCCGTGGCTGATTTCCCGGATTTGATCATCAAAATCTGAGCTTATCTGCTCCCTCTGCCGTGCTTCGGATCCACCCTGGAGGCTGTCCGAGAATAGGAGCTAACCGGTTTTGTCGCTCCTGCAAAACCAGCACTTGCCCCATCCATGGCGTTCATCGTCAGGGCAAGCGGATTTGGGGCCAGATCCTATGGTGAGGCGAACATTAAGTTGTATTTAACAAAAATCATAGGAGAATTTTGCCAAAGTCGACTTTTGTGCGGTAGGTTCGCTGTTCCCGAACAGGCTCTTGGCGGGAAAGGATGGAAAACACCAAATTAGTTGACGCTATATACTGAAACAGGTACATACGTATGTCACTATCTATTACTCCAGGGAACTGAATCCATGTCAACAAACCCCGGTCGTAGCCTCGAGATGATTACTAAATTGGTCGGTTATGATACCGTTTCTCGCCATTCTAACCTCGACCTTGTTGATTTCATTTCTGAATACCTGCGTGGTTTCGGTATCAAAAGCCATCTGGTGTACAACGATACAGGCACAAAAGCCAATATATTTGCCACAGTGGGCCCCCCTAGTGAACATGGTGTTTTGCTATCCGGGCATCTGGATGTAGTTCCGGTTGATGGTCAGGCCTGGAACTCCAATCCTTTCAAGGTCGTCAGCCACAACCGACGCTTATACGGAAGAGGTACAGCGGACATGAAAAGCTTCATCGCTCTGGCTCTGGCCCGAGTGCCGGATATGCTGGCGGCCCGGCTCAAGCAACCTATCCACTTTGGCTTCAGCTATGATGAAGAAATTGGCTGCCTGGGAGCACCATCGATGATTGCAGCGATACAACAGCAGCTGCCTGCAATCGATGCGGTGATTGTAGGTGAGCCCACATCAATGCAGGTAGTCAAGGCCCACAAGGGTATTTGTGTCTTTCATACCTGTGTTCACGGCCACGAGGCCCACTCCAGCCAGATGGATCGTGGTGTCAGTGCGGTAATGACCGCGGCTCGGCTGGTCAACTGGATACGCGACCAAGGTCTGCATAATGCGGTTACTGCTTTGCCTAACAGCCTGTTTTCACCACCGGCTACAACCCTGCACGTTGGCATAATCAAGGGCGGAACCGCCGTTAATATCATCTCCGGGGACTGCGAATTTCAATGGGATCTACGCAATATCCCAGAGGACGATCCACAGTCCATGCTGCGTCTGTTCAACGACTACTGTGAACAGACCATCGTCCCTGACATGCGCCTGGTTGGACAGGATTGTAGTATCACCACCGCACAACAGGCTGCGGCTCCGGCCATGCGAGCGGAACCACATGGCCGGGCTGAAGCGCTCTGCCAGCGCCTGCTTGGATGCCACGATTCCACAGCAGTCTCCTATGCTACCGAAGGCGGACAATTCCAGAAGGCCGGCTATTCCACTATTGTTTGTGGTCCAGGCAGTATCGACCAGGCCCACCAGGCCGATGAATACGTTGAATTATCACAAATAGAAAAGGCTGAGGTTTTTCTGAGCCGCCTGATTCACCAACAAATTCACCAATAAAAGGCTGAGCCATGTTACACAAATTTCAGCCATCACTACCCTCATGCGTCTGAGTACTGGCCTCTTGCGTGATCCCCAGGTTCGGGCCTGGGCACTGTATGATTTTGCCAATTCGGCCTTTGCAACAACGGTCATGGCTGGTTTTTTTCCATTATTTTTCAAGCAATACTGGAGCAGTGGTGTCGATGCAAGCGTCAGCACTTCAAGACTCGGCATTGCCAGTGCTGCGGCCAGTACACTAATCCTGGTGCTGGCCCCCCTGCTCGGCGCTCTGGCCGATGCCGGCAGTTACCGCAAGTGTTTTCTGGGCTTGTTTGCCCTACTCGGCGTCGTGGCCACCGCCAGCCTCTATTTTATCGCACAAGGCCAGTGGCTGTGGGCTTTGATCGGCCTGGTACTGGGCTTGATTGGGTTCTCCGGGGCCAATATTTTCTATGATTCGCTACTGCCCTCGATCACCAAAACCGAACACTTCGATAGTGTCTCGGCCATTGGATTTTCACTGGGCTACCTGGGTGGTGGCTTGCTGTTTGCCGTGGATGTTCTGCTGCTGCTCAGACCACACTGGTTCGGCATCACCGATGCCGCCACTGCCGTGCGTCTGGCCTTTCTCAGTGTTGCAATCTGGTGGCTGGTATTTTCATTGCCGCTACTGCGGCAAGTCCGGGAAACCGGCAACAGGCAAGCAATCGGATTACCCGGTGCCGGCAAGCTGGCCTGGCAGCGACTGCGTGGGACTTTTTCCGAACTGCGAAAGCTCAAGGCCGTAACGACATTTCTCATCGCCTACTGGCTCTACATTGATGCCGTCGACACCATTGTGCGTATGGCCATTGATTACGGGCTGTCGATCGGCCTGCAGAGTAATGGCCTCATACTGGCCCTGTTGATTACCCAGTTCGTCAGTTTTCCGGCCGCACTGGTCTTTGGAGTACTCGGCAAGCGGATCGGCCCTAAAGCCGGCATTCTGATCGGGCTGTCGGTGTATGTCGCCGCATCGGCCTGGGCCGCGTTTATTCAGCACAGCTGGGAATTCTATGCCCTGGCCGCGGCAATCGGCCTGGTGCAGGGTGGAGTACAATCACTTTCGCGGTCACTATTTGCCCGCTTGGTCCCAGCAGACCGACCCGCTGAATATTTCGGTTTTTATAATATGCTCGGCAAGTTTGCAGCAATTTTTGGACCACTGCTAATTGCCGTTACTGCCAGCTTGACCAGCAACCCCCGCATCGCTATGTCATCAATCGTGCTTCTGCTGTTGGCCGGGATGCTGCTACTGTGGCGGGTCAACACCGAACAAGGGGCCCGTCAGGCACTTATGAGCGCAGCCGATAGCCGCGTTTGAGTAATACCAAATCGGCGACAAACATCACGGTGATAAAAGTGAGCACCACCACGATTGACAGGCGGACATCAATATCCGATGTCCCCAACACGCCCAAGCGAAAACCATCGATCATGTAGAGAATCGGGTTAATACGGGCAATGCTCTGCCAGAAGTCCGGTAACAATGTGATGGAAAAAAATACCCCACCCAGATAGGTCAAAGGGGTCAATACGAAGGTCGGGATAATCGAGATATCATCGAAGGTACGGGCAAACAAGGCATTGAAGAAGCCGGCCAGAGAGAAAAGCACCGAAGTTCCCAACATCATCACGATGGATAGCGGCCAGTTGACCACGGTGACATTACTGAACAGTAAGGCCACAATCGCCACCACAACCCCGACAGCGAGGCCGCGCAGCACGCCGCCGAGCACGTAGCCGAGTAAAATAATCGCTGACGGCATTGGTGACACCAACATTTCTTCGACATTTCGTTGAAACTTGGCACTGAAGAATGATGAGGACACGTTAGCATAAGAATTGGTAATCACTGCCATCATCACCAATCCTGGAACAATAAAATCCATGTACTGTCGTCCACCCATGCTACCGATACGAGAACCGATCAAGCTACCAAAAATCACAAAATACAGCGAAGTAGTGACCACCGGTGGAACCAACGTCTGTGGCCAGATTCTCAGTACCCGGCTAGCCTCCTTACGGGTGAGCGTCAATAAAGCAGTCCATAATTGCCCCACAGTCATCGTCACACTTCCTCTTTATTGTTATTCTTGACATTGCTACCCACCAGACCCAGAAACAGGGTTTCCAGTCGGTTACTCTTGTTGCGCATACTCAAAACCCGGATGTGGTGGTGTTCCAGGGTCGAAAATACCGGGCTCAAACCGATGGTACGATCCACTTCGACTTCCAGAGTTTCCGGATCGGTCAACACCCACTGCCACTGGGTTACTTCTGGCAATGCTGTCTGCGGGGTCGCCAGGTCAAGAATCACGGTCTGGTGCTGCAGGCGGTGCAATAACTGCTGCATATTGGTGTGCTCCACCAATTCCCCGTGATTGATAATGGCAATATTGCGGCACAAATTCTCCGCTTCCTCAAGATAGTGGGTGGTCAGGATAATGGTCACCCCTTCGGCATTGATCTGCCGCAAAAAAGTCCACATCGAAGCCCTTAGCTCAATATCGACACCGGCGGTAGGTTCGTCGAGAATCAGCAGTTTTGGCTGGTGTACCAGGGCGCGAGCAATCATCAGCCGTCGTTTCATGCCCCCAGACAGTTCACGGGCCACATCGTGGCGTTTTTCCCATAACCCCAATTGGCGAAGAAACCGCTCACATCGGGACCTGGCCTGGGTCCGTGGTATACCGTAGTAACCGGCTTGATTGAGGATAATTTGCTCGACTTTTTCGAACATATTGAAGTTAAATTCCTGTGGAACCACCGCGATCAACGATTTGGCACGGGAAAAATCCTGGTCAATATCGACACCAAACACCTTGACCGAACCCGCTGTCTTATTAATCAACGACACGACCACCCCGATGGTTGTCGATTTTCCTGCACCATTTGGCCCCAGGAGGGCAAAAAAATCACCGGCATCGACCTCCAGGTCAATACCCTTAAGCGCTTCAACACCGTTGTGGTACGTCTTACGCAGACCGCGTATGGATAATGCTTTGTTCATAAAACCACCCGAGTCTTGTACAGGGCGTGCATTCTGCCATACTATTCGCCCCTAACAACCCCATTGTTCATCCTAAACTCGACTTCATGACCACAATTATTGATTTCATCCGCCACGGCGAACCTGTAGGCGGGCGGCGTTATCGCGGTAGTGGAATCGATGATCCATTATCTGTGCTGGGCTGGCAACAGATGTGGGATAATGTTGGTCAGCGACCGGGTTGGCAGCGTATTATCAGCTCTCCCCTGTGTCGTTGTCACGCGTTTGCAACGGCATTAGCGAGCAGACAACGGGTACCACTGGAGATTAGAACCGCCTTCAAGGAGGTCAGCTTTGGTAGCTGGGAAGGTCGTAGCCGTAGTGAACTGCGCAAACAGGATCCGCTTGCCTTCAAAACCTTTTACCAGGATCCAGTGCAACATCGCCCTCCTGGTGCCGAGGCTCTGGTGGACTTTGGGCAACGCATCGGCCACGCCTACCAACGACTACTGTACGACTATCCCCACCAACATTTATTGGTTGTTGCCCATTCCGGGGTTATCCGGGCTGCCATCGGTCATATTCTGCAGGCCCCCGTTCAAGGCTGGTTTCGTATCCGGGTCGACAACGGTGCACTAACCCGAATCAAACACACGGGCGGTAATAACCTGCTGTACTACCATAATTTGCGTTACTCTTCTGAGCGAACCGGATGTGCTGATCAACGGGGAGGCAGTTAACTCATGCAACAACGACAATACAGTCCACTCGATCACTGGTTGATGGAGGTGCAACACGGTCTTGAGACGGTGTTCGGAAGTCCCCAGGCCACCGGGAGACCTGACCCAGCAGCCAAGACCCCGGAAGGCAACCTCGATGCTCGGCAGAAACGCCTGGCGGGAAGACTGATGCGTATCAACCATAGTGGCGAAGTCTGTGCCCAAGCCCTGTATCAGGGTCAAGCCATGGCGTGCAAAAATCCCGTGATAAAAGAAAAACTGGGCCGGGCAGCAGCCGAGGAAAGTGATCACCTGCTCTGGTGCCAGCGACGCCTGGCAGCACTGGATAGTCGCAAGAGTCTGCTCAACCCTTTATGGTATACCGGCTCTTTGATGATCGGCTTGGCTACAGGCATCATCGGTGACCGGGCAAGCCTGGGTTTTTTACGAGAAACCGAGCAACAGGTCACCCAACACCTCTACCGCCATATCCAGCGCCTGCCGCAAGGAGACCACCGCAGTCGCCAGGTACTACAACAAATGCAACTAGATGAACGTCAGCACGCGTCCACCGCCACAGAAACCGGTGCCGCTGAATTACCCGGCATCGTAAAAAAAGTGATGGAACTGAGCGCGAAAGTGATGACCGGGACAACGTTCTGGTTATGATCGTCATGCCTTCCATCCCCCAAAAGTGGCTGGCATTTCATACGCTGCACTGTGCTTGGCCATTCACTCACATTGGCCACCCACTCACACGGAATTGTGTTCCTCTCCGGAGACTATCCGAGAATATCCAGCACCGCTTCCGGTGGCCGACCCACTGCTGCTCTGTGACCATGAATCACAATGGGGCGCTCAATCAGGCGAGGATACTGAACCATCAGCGCCAGTAGCTCCTGATCCGAAAGTGACCGACCCTGAATCCGTTCCTTGTATTCAACCTCACCCTTACGCAGCAATTCCTGTGGACGTTTGCCAAGCATATCAAGAATGCCTGCAAGCTGTGTAATTGTCGGTGGTGTCTGCAGGTATTCGATAATATCGGGCTCCAGGCCCCGTTCTCGCAACAACGCCAGGGTGGCCCGCGACTTTGAACAACGTGGATTATGGTAGAGGGTGGTGGTCATAACGACTCCGGATGTCAGAATAAGATTCATGGATCACAATAGTGCCGCAATATCTGCCCGACAGCGACAGATCATGGTATCGTCAATCAATGGACAGTGGAATAGCTGGAAGAGGAGAAAGCGTAACGGATGGCGCTGCAACTAATACGATCGAACCGGGTCGAAAATCTTTTTTCGCTACTGGGTCAACAGTTAAGTAACGAACCACTGTTTCACCCCCTGGCGACTGAAATCATCGTGGTTGGCAATCCTGCCATGGCGCGCTGGCTGAATCTGCAACTGGCCCGAACATTAGGCATTGCCGCCAATATCGACTACCCATTGCCCGCTTCTTTTGTCTGGAGGTGTACCCGACAGTTACTGGATCATGTGCCTGAACAAGACCCGTTAAGCCGCGATATGCTGGGCTGGAAGATTTATGCCCTGCTGCCAGCATTGTCCCGGCATGCGGCTTTCAAGCCCCTGCAGCCACACCTGGCGGAAGATGTCAGTGGTCTGAAACGCTGGCAACTGGCCATTCGCATTGCCGACGTGTTTGATCGCTATCAATACTATCGCCCTGACTTGATCCGCCAATGGAGTAAGGGCGTGCTGCCTGATCATTCAGGACAATGGCAAGTCTTGCTGTGGCAGGCCCTGGTTGAGGGTAATCCTCATCAACATCGGGTGGCGATATTCGATCGCTTGCTGCAGTTATTGCGCTCGCACAATCCAATAACCGGCCTGCCAGAGCGGATCGGTCTTTTCTCGCTGGCCGCACTACCACCCATATTGCTACAAATCATTCGCCAGCTGGCGCTGCACACGACGGTCAACTGGTTTCAGCTCAGCCCCACGGAACACTACTGGGCCGACCTGAAAAGTCACAAATCGGTGGCTCGCAGTCGACTGGCAGAACCGGTTCTGGCAGAATATCTGGATACCGGCAATGAATTGCTGGCCTCCTGGGGCAGGCAGGGCCAGGTGCTACAGGAATTGCTGCTCGAAGAGGGGCCCGTAGCGATCAGTGACCATGACCACTTTGCCGAACCGGAAGCGACCACCCTGCTGGAACGCTTGCAAGGCCATATCTTTTCCCTCGGCAACAGTAGCCATCCCTCACAACAGCCACGAGATTCTTCCCTGACGGTTCATTGCTGTCATAGCCCCTGGCGTGAATGCCAGGTCCTGCACGATGAGCTGCTACGGATGTTGGCCGCTGATGAAACCCTGCAACCAGAAGATATCCTGGTGATGGTGCCCGATATCAGCAGCTACGCGCCCTACATCGAAGCAGAATTCGGCCACCATGAATCGAACGTGAGCCCGTTTATTCCCTGGAACCTGTCGGATATCTGTATGCTGGATGAACATCCACTGCTGCAGACCTTCCTGCAACTGCTGGACTTGCCCAATAGTCGCTTCAGCATCCTGCAGGTACTGGGCTTGTTACAGATTCCCGCTCTGGCCCAGCGCTTTGCGCTCACCACCGAAGACTGCCTGTTGCTCAAATCCCTGTTTAGCGAAGCCAGAGTCCATTGGGGCATTGATGCGACGCACAAAACAGCCCTGGACTTACCGCCAACCTATGAGAATACCTGGCAACAGGCACAACAGCGACTGTTGGCGGCTTATGCCATGGGCGACTGCGAACTGTGGAATGACATTGCCCCGCTATCGCCTGTTGACAGAAATCAGGCTCTCGTTCTGGGTCGCTTCTGGCTGTTTTTTGAAAAGCTTTTAGACTACCGGAAAATACTGACACAACACCGCGACGGCAGCACATGGCAACCGCTATTGAATCGGTTGCTTGCCGATTTTTTTCACGAACCAGCAGACACCGATGGACGACTGCAGCAGTTACGTGATGTGATCGATAAATTACGCCAGCAGGCCGAAGCAACCGTCCTTTCACTGCAGGTCCTGCAATATTGGCTACAGCAACAGCTGCAACACCAGATATCGCGCAGCCACTATTTTTCCGGAGGTATCACCTTCTGCGGCATGCAACCGATGCGCAGTATGCCCTTCAAGGTAATCTGCTTGTTGGGGTTGAATGATGGTAACTTCCCACGACGGGATAAAACCACGGAGTTCGACCTGATGGCGCAGCAGTGGCAACCCGGTGACCCCAGGCATCGCGATGCAGATCGCTATTTATTGCTCGAAGTGCTGCTTTGTGTACGCCAGCACTTGTATATCAGCTACACCGGCCGGGATCTGCATGATAACAAGGAACGACAACCTTCAGTCCTGGTTACCGAGTTGCTCGATTTCCTTAGCCAGGACCAACAACAGGCAGCCGCAGCAAACCGTCCCGGGCTACCTTTCCCGGTAATTCAACACCCCATGCAACCATTCAGTCCGACCTGTTACCAGGGGGAACAACCCGGGTTCCCCGGCTACTGGTTCGAGTTGGCGAAAGCCTTACAACCACAACCCGCACCAGCCCCTTTTATGCACTGGCCTGACACGATATTGCCGGTGGCAGAAGAACAGGCTCTAACACCGGACTGGCAACAGTTATTGCTCTTTGTCGTCCACCCGGTACGATTTTTCTGCAATCAGCGACTGCAGATTTATTTGCATGAACAGGTGGCAAGTGAAGAAATGGAATCCTTCACACTTGATGGGCTGACGGCCTGGGAACTGAAGAGAACGATGGTCGAAGCACAGCTGCTGGGCCGCAAAACCAGGCTGGAGTTGGCCAAAGCTCGTGGGCTGCTACCACACGGCGCCCTGTCAGCCTACTCGTTCAACACCCTCAAAGAGGATTTGCAACCCTTTTTCGAGCAACTGGATGAATTTTCCGGCAAGGCTTGGCGAAGTATGGAGGTTCACCTGATACTGGAACCACAATGCCATTTACAGGGCCGGATTGAACAATACCTACCGGGCCAGGGCATCCTGTTTTGTCAACCGAGCCGTTTCAAGTGCCGACCGTTGCTGCAAGCGTGGCTCAGCCATCTCCTGGCCTGCGCTGCCGGGCGACTTGCGGATGGAGAGACCAGCACCCTGGTCTGTAGTGACAGGAGCTTGCGATTCCCCAGAATCGAGATACAACAGTCCGCAGCCCTGTTAAGGTCCTATCTGCAACTGTACCGGCAGGGAATACAACGCCCCCTACTGCTACTGCCCGGCGCCAGCTTAGCCTGGGCGCAACAAGCTAACGACCCGGACAAGGCGTTACTGGAAGCCAGGGCCAAGTGGCTGGGTATTCCTTTCAAGGACATACCCGGAGATCGGGATGACCCCTATATCCAGCTGATGCTACACGATACCAGCGGCGATCCTCTGCTGGCAGACTCCTTCACAACGCTGGCCACGAACTTTTTTACAGCTGCACTGAAGTACGGAGCAGCACCATGAGTACTACAACGCGCCAAGTTCTCGATAATGCAACCATTGTGCAACTTCCGCTGGCCGGGAACAAGTTAATCGAGGCCAGCGCCGGTACCGGCAAGACGTATACCATCTGTAATCTTTTTCTGCGCTATGTGCTGTCCGGCAAAACGGTTGACCAGATTCTGGTCGTGACCTTTACCAATGCCGCGACGGACGAATTGCGTGGCCGTATCCGTAGCCGCCTGTGGCAAGCCCTGCGTGCACTGCAAGCCCCGACACTGACTACAGACCCTCTGCTGGCAAGCCTGCTCGAACCTCTGCAGACTACCGCACAGCAGACGCAGGCACATGATACGCTGCAGCTGGCCGTGCGAAGCATGGACGAAGCAGCCATCTTTACCATTCACGGCTTTTGTCAGCGAGCCCTGACCGATCATATGCTCAACAGCGGTGGCGACTTCGAGCAACGCCAAATCAGCAACGACGACCCTCTCTGGCTGCAAGCCCTGGCTGACTGGTGGCGACGTACGGCTTATCCCCTGTCTGCGGCCGAAGTTACCCTGCTACTGCAGTCATTGCGCTCTTTCGAATACTTTTCAGCCTTACAAAAACCGCTACGCCACCAGCCCTTCGTACGGCTGTGGTCCGTTTGTGAGCAGACACTGCAGGAATTGCTGCGGGATTATAACCAACTGCAGCCAGCTCTGTGCCGCATCGCGGCCCAATGGCAAGCAGAGCGCATGCGCTTAACCAGCATACTTCGTCAATCACCAGCGTTGAGCCGGGGCCCCTACAAAGCAGCCACGCTTGATGCGGCGCTAAACCGTCTCGATGCCTATTTTCAGTCCGATCAGCGCTTGCCCGTCAGCAAGGATTTTCCCCTTCTCACCAGCGACTATTTACTCAAGAGCAGCAAGCCGTCAAAACGCGGTAGCGACCCCGCACTTGAAGATTGCTTTTTCGCCAACTGTAATCAGCTGCATCAGCAACAGGAAACCCTGCAGCGGCATTTTCTGGCACGAGCACTGTTCGAGGCCACCGCGTTTGCTCGGTCGCAGGTTGTCCACCGCCAACAGACGCTGCAGGTCATGGATTTCCCCGATCTGTTATTAGCACTGCACAAAGCTTTGCAGGGGCCGTCGGCAAAGGCGTTGATTAAACAACTGCGAGAACACTATCCGGTGGCCATGATCGATGAATTTCAGGATACCGACAGCTTGCAATATGCCATTTTCAACAAGCTGTATCAGGCCCAGCAGAACACTACACTGACCCTGATTGGTGATCCCAAGCAAGCTATCTACGGTTTCCGCGGTGGTGACATCTTCAGCTACATTCAGGCCCGAGAGGATCCAGCCTTGCAGCACTATACGCTGGAACATAACTGGCGATCATCATCGGCATTGATCAAGGCTGTGAACACGATCTTCAGCCGTCGCCCGGATCCTTTTGTGTTCGATCAGGTGATTCATTTCCAACCCGTCAAATCCGGCACTGACCCCACCAGCGAGGATGTACTCAATACGCTCCGTACCTCGGCCCGCAAGCCCGGTGCCCTCACCCTGTGGCAAATCCCGCGCAGTGACAAGACCACAAAAAGTGGTGAACAAAAATACCTCCCCGGGATGTCCCGGATTGTCGCCAATGCGACCGCAGCCGAGATCGCATGGCTGCTAAGCGGAACCGGACAAAGACCAGCCACTCTCGGCAACAAGACCTTGCAGGCTAATGATATCGCCGTACTGGTGCGTACCCGTGATCAGGGCAATCAAGTCCGACAGGGTTTGCTCACACACGGTATCCGTGCCGTCACCATCAGCCATGACAGTGTTTTTCACAGCTCAGAAGCCCGGGGTTTGATCCCCTTGCTGGAAGCCATATTATCCCCACAGGATTACCGCCTGGCACACACTGCCCTGGCCAGTTCCTTACTCAACCTTAGCTATGAGAAAATTTCCGAGCTACTTGCCGGTGAGACCAACTGGCTGGCCTGGCTGGAACAGCTGCAGCAGCTGCAAAAACTATGGCAACAACAGGGGTTTATGGCCATGTTTTTACAGCTACTGCAATGCCATGACATGGGTCAGCGCCTGTCAGCGATCACTTCGGCCGAGCGCAAACTGACGAACCTATTGCATCTGGCCGAATTATTGCAGCAGGCATCGAAAAGTCGCCACGACCTACAATCGCTGTATGCCTGGTTTACGGAGCAGATACAAAATGAGGCCGCTGATGAGTCGGAACTGCGACTGGAAAGTGATGCCAACCTGGTCCATATCGTGACCATACACGCCAGCAAAGGACTGGAATACGAAGTAGTTTTTGTACCTTTTCTGTGGAACTATCGAGCCAGCGCAAAAACCAATGGCTTACTGCGATTGCATGATGCCAACAACCATCCCCTCATGGCGCTGGCCGGGGATTTGGACCCGAAATGGTATCGCCGGGCCGAAAAAGAACGCCTGGCCGAAGATGTGCGGCTCACCTATGTCGCACTGACCCGTGCCCGGATCAAGGTCTACCTGGCCTGGGGATCGGCGATAAAAACCTCCACTGGTACCGCGCTCGCCTATCTATTGCACCCTTCTCAGACAGCGACAGACCTCGATCATGAGCTGCCCTGTGCCTTTGCCAGCCCCGGACAAGTCACCACAGACCTACAACAGCTGGCACAGGCCGGCGCAGGAAGTATTGAGATTCTGCCGCTGCCCATGGAGCAGACAGCCACCCGAGCCAGCACCGTCTCACCATCTCCCCCGCTGCTGGAAACGGCGGTATTTACCCGCCAATTTACCAACCCCTGGCGGATTTCCAGTTTCAGCAGCTTAACACAGGCTGTCCATCAACCCACATTGACAGACCGCCAGGAACCCGCAACAGATCCGATTATCGCCTTCCCTGCCGGTAGCGCAGTTGGCCTTTTTCTGCATCGAGTCCTCGAGCAACTCAACTTTTATAGCGATACACAACAGCAGTTACAACAGCTTTGCCAACGCGAAATGTTCAGCCAGGCATTTGATAGCCCCGGCAATCGGGAACGGGCGATCCACTGGCTGCAAGCTGTCATCGATACTCCATTGAACCACGATAATCTCAGATTGCGGGATATTCCCGCCTCGGACTGCCTGCGGGAACTGGCGTTTGACTACGCTGTAGCGGATCTGGACATGTCCGCCCTGCAGCAACAACTGCAACAGCTGGCCGGCGAACCCCTGATCGTACCGGATTCCGGTCACCTACGGGGCCTTATGACCGGCGTGATCGACCTGATCTTTCAGACTGGTGAGCGATTTTATATTGTCGACTACAAGAGTAACTTTCTCGGACCACATTTGGCAGATTACCAGCCACAAGCACTGCGCAAGGCCATTTTTGCCCGTCGTTATGACCTGCAATACATGCTCTACAGCCTGGCCCTGCATCGTTACCTGAGGTTTCGCCTTCGTAATTATCAGTACCGGCGCCATTTTGGTGGTATCTATTATCTGTTCCTGCGCGGTATGCGCCCCGAAACCGGGCCTGACTGTGGTATCTACTCTTATCTACCTCCCGAGAATCAGGTGGAAATACTGGATCAGCAAATCTGCGCTGCCGGCCCACGTGGAGAGATCACATGTTGACCCTACTTCGCAAGCTGCTGGATCTACAGCAAATTCAACCACTAAGCTTTTTTTTCGCCCGTTTTATCGCCGAGCACTGTGACCCCGAAATGGCTGATCTGGCAGCCTGTAGTGCTGCACTGGTGTGCGAGCGCAATCAGGAAGGAGATGTCTGTATCGATCTTAAGAGGTACGCTGGCCAAGCATTTTTTCCTGTCCATGAAGCATCGAACCCACCCCAACCCGTGGCACCTTCATTGGTGGCCTGGCGAACGTCCCTGCACAAACTCACCTGTGTTGGCCAAGCCGGCAGCATGAACCCACTAATCCTTGAAGGCAATCGCCTGTACCTTGGCAAATATTGGCATGCCGAACAGCAAATCTATACGGCAATCACAGCCCGCCTGGAACAACCGTTGGTGATTGCATCCGGGGTATTACAACAGTGGCTCCAGTCGCTGTTTCCGGAATCTGACAGCGGGAAGATCAATGACCAACAACAAGCTGCGGCCATCGCCATACGTCATCGCTTTGCGGTCATATCAGGAGGGCCGGGAACCGGCAAGACGACCACGGTATACCGGCTGTTACGTCTGCTGCTGAAACAACAACCGGCACTTAAGGTGGTGCTTGCTGCACCCACGGGCAAGGCTGCCGCACGCCTTCTTAACGCCATCCAGGAACACCAGAAAACCGTATCTGCGTCACCAACGGAACCGGGTATACCACTACAGACGCACACCCTGCATCGCCTGTTGGGATTCAATGGACGAAGCTTTCGCTACCACCGAGGCAATCAACTGGCGCTGGATTGCTTGATTGTCGATGAAGCTTCCATGATCGACCTGGCGCTCATGGCGCAGCTCTTCGATGCCCTGCCTACGAACGCCCGGCTGATTCTACTTGGTGACCGCGATCAATTGGCTGCAGTCGAAGCCGGCAATGTTCTGGGCGATATCACCGGCCATGGCCAGGAATTACACTACAGCCAGTCACAACAACATTATTTGCACGCCCTGTTTCCACAATGGACTACCACCACGAACACGCAGTCTCCCGCAGTCACAGACTGCATTGCCCAGCTGCAAACCAGCTACCGATTTAGCGCAGACACCGGAATCGGCAGGCTCGCCATTCTGGTGAATCGTGGCCAGGGCAGTGCCGCACTGGAGCTATTGCAGCACGATACAAGCACACAGCTGCAGTGGCTACCCACAACCGGGCAATGCCTGCAGCCGCAAGCCATGGACTGGATTATCAATGGCTACAGCCAGTATCTGTACTGCCGGACGATTACCGATGCGCTGGATGCCTTTGAACAACTTCGGGTGCTGACTGCGTTACACCATGGCCCCTATGGCGAACGTGAACTAAACCATAACATTCACCAGCAACTCACTGTAGCAGGATTGCTCGGTAAACAGAGATACTGCCGGGGTGTGCCAGTGATGATACTGAAAAATGATTATGAAGTCGGCCTCTTTAACGGTGACACCGGTATTCTCTGGGAAGATGAGGAGGAACGACTCTGTGCCTGGTTTCGAGCCGTAGACCAGTCACCACGGGCAATCCCACTGGCCCGGTTACCCAACCACTGTCCGGCCTGGGCTCTGACCGTTCACAAAGCCCAGGGCTCGGAGTTTTCGGAAATCTTGCTGGTATTACCCGATGCCGATTCAAGTTCGGTATTGAGTCGGGAATTGGTCTATACCGGCATTACCCGGGCCCGCCAACGCGTCCTTATTCATGGCTCGGAACAGGCCTTTCGCCTTGGCTGCCGAAACCGAATACAACGCAGTTCAGGACTGGCCGATAAATTGGGGTGGACGTTGCAACAACAGGGCTCCCGCTAGCGGACCGTCCGAGAATAGGAGCCGACCGGTTTGCTCCTGCGAAACCGCCACTAGCAGAAATGACTAACCCAATAGCAGTCCCGATATTTTGTTTCCCAGACAACAGATTCAAGGTGATAAAACCACGTGGCCAAACGTCTGTTCAGTAGTGAATGGTTCGGCCTCAGGCCGCACTGACTCGCTTTGGTGCGCTGAACTGATCGACGGTTTAATCCTTGTTCGGCACGTTGTCAGACGTTTCTGTTAGCCCCTCAAACTGCTCCACCCACATCGCTGTTGCGCCCGCGACGGCTGCCGGCATTACCAGAAAATTCAGAATTGGTATCATCGTGGCCAGTGTAACGGCACCACCAAAACCCAGTGACATCAGGCGTTTTTCGCGCAAGCGCTGCTTCTGCTCGTCAGCACACAGACCGTGATTGCCCATCGGGTAGTCGGCATATTCCAATGCCAGCATCCACGCGCTAAAGGTGATCCAGATAAAGGGGGCTGCAATGTTGATGACCGGAATCACGAACAGAAGTAAAAGTGGAACTGTCCGCACCAGCAGGTAGAGCAGCTTGCGCAGTTCGCCAACAAGGGTGGGCACCAATTCGACCAGCGCCTTTTTCCAACTGGTATCACCCGGTTGTTGCCGGCCCGTGAGATACATTTCCACCGCCTCGGCCAGCAACCCATTAAAGGGTGCGGCGATAATGTTCGCCAGCAATGAAAAGGCAAAGAACAGAATCAGCAGTGTGGCCACGCCGAACAGCAGCCAGAACAACCAGTTGGCCCACTGTAACCAACCGGGCAAATCGGGCATAAAGCTATTGAGCAGCGATTCAAACTGGCTAGCACCGAACCAAATCAGGCCCGAGAACAGCAACAGATTGATGGCCAACGGGATGGCGACGAAGCGGCGCAATGCCGGATGGGTGATGAGTTTGAGGCCGTGCAAAAAATAGCCAGCACCAGTGATGGGATTGCTCACGGGGTTGTTCATAGGGTACCTCAATGGGTTGCTATCATGCTGTGATCAGCGGGGCACCGAGTCGATATACGTGTATTGACCCAGGTCGGGTGGCGTAAATCCCACCACGCACGTTGAATTTTCCGGTCAGATGCATGAAGAGGGGCGCGCTGACACCCGCCAGATCACTGAGAGTCTGATTGGTGACGGCCTCGTGAAAGGCACCTTCTTCACGGAAAGACCACCTGTATAACTTTAATGCTTTCAGGCGGAACAGCTCAATCTTTTCTGGGTATCGGGGCTACGTGCTGATCTTCTGGCGGCGGTACTGTGGAGTGTCTGCTGCTACTGAAAATGACTGACACATCAGCAGCCCTGATATCTTATTTTCCAGACAACGGATTCAAGGTGATAAAACTGTGCTTATATCGGGCGATAGCAATGATCTTTTTTCTAATCCGTACCGCTGAAGACCGCATTCCATAGGGACCAACCCACAATCGCGTAACCGTCCTCTTCCCAAACTTCGCCAACATGCTGACCACAGGATAACCACGTTTGCGTAAATCGACCACCACTTTTCGGGCATTGGCCAGTGCCGAATACAAACCAATCTGAACAACCCAGACTGCCTGACTGACAGCCTTATTGTTGACTTTGCTTGAGCTGCGGCGAACGGCTGGAGCTTTGTTCTTTTTTAACTTCGCGACAACCATAGCTGGTGCAGTTTTTTGCACTTCAGCCACTTTGTGGACGGCAATTTTTTGTCTTTTTTTCCCGACTTGGCGCAAACTGTCTGCCGCTGCTTTCACACCTCCTCCTGTTATTCCAGCGAACACCTCTCCCGGTTGCTCCGCCCACAGTAGCACATCCTTGCAATCATTCGACTTACATAGATAAGCGTCCAAATATTCGAGAGATGGGACTGTATACTTAGCACCTAACATTTCAATCTGCTTGAGCCCAGCCACGTTTGCAGCCAACAGAACAGTTGCCCCTGCCCGCTGAAACCGAGTGGTTGGAATATCCACGACATTGATTGGGCCGCCGACCGTGAATATCGCTTCGTTCTCAGCAATCATGGTGTCAAAATTGGTAACAATTCCGATGACCTTGTCCCTGAATACAAAAGGATTGGCGCGTAAATCACTAATGTTGGGCCACAGCACAACCTGGGCACGACCGGTAAACTCATTAAATACTCGACGAGAGCCCTGAACCTTTTCAGCAAGAGCACGAGACTTTGCCTCTTGTTCGCGCTTTAGCTCCTCTCCCTGGCGCTTGCGCTCAGCTTCTGTGGCCTTTCGGCGTCGGTCATCCGCCACCCATTGGATTACATTGTTGCTGACCTTCCACTTGCCATTGGTATACGTAGCACGCACAGCCGTGGCATACCGCCCGTTTCTATAGCCGTTGATTCGTACTGCCACGTGATCGCGAATCCCACCGTGAATGAGTTCACTCTGGCGAACCTTGGCACAATGACGCTCTACATAGACCCGAATGTTATTCAGTAAAGAAATTACCGTGCGTTCATCCGTTAGCTCTTCCCAGGTACTTGATGCTTCCACACTGATCGCCAGAGGTTTCGGTTTGAGGGGATCATGGAACCAGGGACTATATCGACAATCGATATCTCCGAGCTGATACGATGGTTCAGCTGCCTGGGACAAGGTTGTCCACAGGACCAGGATGATCAGGACGACACCCGATAATGCGCATTTCATTACGCCCTCCTCCAATGAACTACAATATTATTGAGCAGTAACTATTCAGCGTATTCATCTTTTGTCCCATTACGGCGTGTGTTCGTACTCGAACAGCCACCAGGTAGCTCCTCCCTATCGACGGCAATGGTAGCACAATGAGCATTCGGCCGCTGCCAACCTCAATTTTGGTTTTACCATTCGACAAATAATCGCGAATCAGAAGAAACTACGTTTAACCGTAATCACATCACCCGGTGAGATGGGATCACTCATTTTGATGGCTTCAGGAAGTGTATCTGGCGTCTTGCCATGAACGACAACAATATTCTCTTTATCCGCGCGCTCATTGAAACCACCGGCCAACGCGATAGATTTGCTTACCGTCATTCCTGGCTGGAAGGGGTAACCGCCTGGATTTCTTACCCAACCATTGACGTAAAAGTTACGATAATTCGACAATGATACCGAAACAATCGGATTCACCAGGTAAGGCCCTTTGAGCTTGCTAGTGACGAACTGCTCAAGCTCTGCCGCCGTCATTCCCTGAACCTTGACCGTTCCTAAAAATGGATAGGAGATGGTCCCACTATCACTGACCAGTGTTTCGATGGTCATATCCGGCTCACCGAGTACCTGGATCCTAATTTTGTCACCGGCACCGAATGTATACTCGGTTTCCGCTAATATTGCCGTTGAAAATATCAGCGCTACAATGACCAACAATAATCCAATAGCACCTGGAGGCTGTCTGAGAATGCTCCACGTGCCTATATCTGCATGAGGTCGTTCTGTATACCACATCATTTTTTTTGCCAATTATCCTTATATTTCAGACTGCAGTCCTCAATAGCCGTAAATTGGGGTCGTATATGGCGCGCCCGGCGCGATTCGAACGCGCGACCCCTGGCTTCGGAGGCCAGTACTCTATCCAGCTGAGCTACGGGCGCCTGTTTACGAAGTGGCACCATTTTACGGTATACTTACGACACTAACAAACTTGTACGCTATTTTTTTACCCTACGCGTAGTGGGGCATAACAATGCCCGCGAGCCTATTTCATAGATCAATCACATAACTATATGTCGAAAAATACCAATATGCACAGAACCTGCTTACGATTTTCTTTTCAACCTAGCCAATCGTTACTAACCATAATCGTACTGGTATCAGCACTTAATCTTGGTATGTCGAGCCCAACCTTGGCGACAGTCAATAATCAGGAAATCATTGATCGGATCAAACCCGTGGCCGAACTGAATGTTGTGGAAGCTGAAACAAAAGTGCCGTCACAAACGAATAATTTAAACGGAGACGCCCTCACTACCGCTCTCTTCGGACGCCGCATCTACTCGAAGACCTGCAAAAGTTGCCATGGCTCTGGCATCATGGATGCACCTACAGTCGGCAATACCAAATCCTGGGCTCCACACATCGCTAAAGGCCTGCCGATCCTGGTAGAACATGCGATAAAGGGCTTTAAAAATATGCCACCAAAAGGCGGCAATCTCTCCCTTTCAGATGACGACATCAAAGCTGCTGTGAATTACATGGTCGATCATTCCCTCCCCCAGGAAACGAAGGCCCCCGCCTCTACCGTGACTAGCGGGAGTAGCATATTTGAAGATGTCTGCCAGGCTTGTCACGGTACCGGTGTTATGGGTGCACCAAAATTTGGCAGCGCAAAATCGTGGGCTCCACATATTGCCAAAGGTCTGCCGGTTTTAATTGAACACGCGATTAACGGCTTCAAAGAAATGCCCGCAAAAGGTGGTGATGATTCCCTATCCGATGACGATATCAAGGCTGCGGTACGTTACATGGTAGAGCATTCTCAACCTTAGGAGGTTGTTTGGTCGAGATGCCGCAACTGCATAGCTTCGGCGACATGATGGGTTTGGACATCGCTACTTTCAGCAAGATCCGCTACCGTTCGAGCGATTCGCTGAATACGATGAAACGCTCTCGCTGAAATGCCCAAATGAGTCGCCGCATGGATCATATAATCTTCAACATTCGCTGCAGCTTGCCAGCAGCTACGCAACCGAGCCCCCACCAATTCTGCGTTGGTTGAACGCTGGCGCCGCCAAGCACGTAGCCGAGCCTCAACAACACGACTGCGAACCTGTGCACTGCATTCAGCCGTTGTATCTAACAGTGAGGATAATGGTACCGCGGGCACCCACACTTGCAGATCCAATCGATCAAACAAAGGGCCAGAAAGCCGACTACGATAACGTTGGATCTGGGTTGCAGTACAGCAACAGGAGTGGTCTTTTGCACCCAAAAAGCCACAAGGACAAGGATTCATGGCTGCGACGAGCTGGAATCGTGCCGGGTATTCAACACTACCCGCAGCCCGTGATACCACTACTCGACCCGACTCCATTGGCTCTCGCAAACTTTCAAGCGCCCGCCGATCAAACTCAGGTAATTCATCAAGAAATAACACTCCATTATGGGCCAGGGAAATCTCTCCGGGTCGTGGGCGAGTTCCACCCCCAACCAAGGCTGCACATGACGCACTATGGTGCGGACTACGAAAAGGCCTTTGCCGCCACATTCTGGCCTGAAATGGCTCCCCATTGAGTGATCGAATCGCTTCAACCTGCAATGCTTGCTCTTCACTATTCAGGGGCATGACCCCTGGCAAACAATGAGCCAACATAGTTTTTCCGGCTCCCGGAGGACCCATAAATAGTAAACTATGGCCTCCAGCAGCGGCAATTTCCAGTGCCCTGCGCGCCTGAAACTGCCCTTTTACCGCAGCCAGGTCATACCCTGTTTCCTGTTCCGGATTACTCAGTTGCGTTGGACTGGCCCAGATTGGAAGTTGCTCGAGCCCCCCAAGATGGGCGGTCACATCGGTCAGACTAACGGCTGCCAAAATACTGGCATCAGAAATCAGTGCTGCCTGTGGAGCATTTTCGCAGGGAACAAAAATCATACGGCCATCACGAGTCGCGGCCAGTGCTGCCGACAACACACCCGGAATTGGACGAAGCATGCCGGTCAGTGCCAGTTCGCCCACAAATTCAAAGTGTTTGAGATCTGCATTTGATAACTGCCCGGAAGCGGCTAGCACGCCAATTGCAATTGGCAGATCAAAGCGACCACCCTCTTTAGGCAGATCAGCTGGCGCCAGGTTAACGGTGATACGATGACCGGGAAACTGGAAGCCCGCTGTATTAAGTGCCGCACGAACACGATCCTGACTCTCCCTGACCGCAGTCTCCGGCAGGCCGACGATGTGCATATTCGGCAAACCACCACCGATGTGCACTTCAACAGTGACCAACGGGGCATTCATGCCAACCACGGCACGACTAAAAACAATTGCCAATGACATCACCCCTCCATGGGTCTGTAGCAGAGTCGATGCGCTCCTTGCGCGATCCAAGCATAAACCCGACGCCGTACCGGGTCAACTTTCAGTTCTATTCGCCAGCAATTCTATTTGAAGTTGTGCGTGTTTTGGTACGGTGATTACTGCTTTGAGTAGTCCGTTGGGGCAATTCATCAGGGTATATTTTTTGTTGCCAATAAAAAAAGCTCTCCACAAATACAATCTGCGTACGTCACTTATCACCATATGGACGCCTGAAGCTTCTGCGTGCACGTTCCACTTTACCTCTGATCACGCAATCAGCTACATGGTCGTTGATCAACCCCATTGCTTGCATAAAAGCATACGCCGTTGTCGGTCCAACGAATTTCCAGCCCAGTTTTTTCAAATCCTTAGACAATGAGATCGATTCCGCCGATGTCGATACAGTCTGTGGCTTCGCAATTTGCCTCGCATCCGGCTCGTAACGCCAGAAGAAGGCTGCCAACGAGCCTTCCTGTTCGACGAGTTCCTTAGCTCGGTTTGCGTTGTTGATAACCGCCTCGATCTTGCCACGATGGCGAACGATACCTTTATCCTTGAGAAGACAATCAACGTCGCGCTGGGTGAAACACACTATTTTGTCGAAATCGAAATGGTGAAAGGCACGGCGGAAATTCTCACGCTTGGCGAGGATAGTTCGCCAACTCAGCCCGGACTGAAAGCCCTCCAGACATAATTTCTCAAATAGGCGATGATCATCACTGACCGGAAACCCCCATTCGGTATCGTGATAACCAAGAAACTCCGGTGCAGCATCGCACCATTTGCAGCGTAATTTCCCATCAACCCCTTTTATTGTCATACTCATAATACCTACTCCTTAAAGTAGTACAATCGGCCCAGTGGTAGGAGGCTGTCCGAGAACATCCATATGCTGGGCATTCGGAAATTTAATTATTTAAATAAGTATTGTATTATTGAAATATGGACAACCAACATACCATTGCGATTTTTGAAGCGCTGTCATCGGTTGTGCGCTTGGATGCGTTTCGTTTGCTGGTGAGAATGGGGAAGGAGGGTATGGTGGCAGGTGAGATGGCAAAAACGCTGACCGTTTCTCCGGCAAATCTTTCCTTCCACTTAAAGGCGTTAACCCAGGCTGGTTTGCTTGCGGTGGAACAACAAGGCCGCTTCCAGCGCTATCGTGCCAACATTCCCGTAATTGTGGAAAGGATACCGTAAACGCAGATCTTTTTCCTGATCCTCAGCTATATGCCGCAGTGTTGACCGAAGCAAGCCAGGATATTCAATCCATCAATATGTTGAATGAAGATAACACCAATGAACAAAAGGCTGTTTTGGATGGAGCGCAAGCAAAGCTGGCTCAGCTTAATCCACTTGCCGACCTGTACACGTCCTACTTGATGGATTCTGGCATCAAGTCTGACGTTTATAACGGGTTATTCTGCAGCCTAGATAAACAACAGCCCATCAACAATCCACTGAGTCCGGAGTTGCCTGAAATATTGGAATCGATAAATATGTATCGAGACCGGCATCACTTTTACCACTGGCCGTTGGAGTTTCCCGATGTGTTTGGTCCGGATGCCGTGGGTGGGTTCTCGGCAACCGTCGGCAATCCGCCGTGGGATATTGTCAAGCCCAATTCACAGGAGTTTTTCTCAGATTACGATCCCAAGTTCCGTTCTTATAAGAAACAGGAGGCCAATCGCGTTTCCAAGAAGCTGATGGCAGACAATCCGGCTGTTGCTGAAAAGTGGGAAGAATATTGCGACGGACTTGCCGAACAGAGCGCATACTTCAAGGAACCCTTAAGCTACAGCGCCCTGGGTAAGGGGGATATCAACACCTTCAAGCTCTTCCTGGAACAGTTTTTCACCGTGCTGAAGGGCGGCGGTCGCATGGGCATCGTGGTACCCAGCGGTCTCTACACCGACCAGGGCTGCCAACCCCTGCGGGAACGGTTTTTCAACCGGAGTCGTGTCGGGTTTATCTATTGCTTTGAGAATCGCCGGGCCGTCTTCAATATCCATCGCAGTTTCAAGTTTGTCCTGTTCGGGGCACAAAAGGCGGTAAAACCGACCGGTTCAAGTGCGCCTTCATGGAGCACGACCCGGAACGACTGCGCGCCGAGATCGACGCCTATGTAGCCCATCTCTACGGCCTTTCCCGCGATGACTTCGCTTACATCCTCGACATCTTCCCGGTGCTGAAAAAGAAAGAGATAAAGGCCTTCGGGGAATTCATGTCCAAGCGCAAATGCCTGGAGGAGTTTGATCGGATTGGCATCGTATTAAGGAAAGAAGAATGAATGAAAATAAATCCGAATTGACCAAGGTGAACGCCCTTTACGGTGAAATCTGCTCCGTTCTGGAACAGGCGCGCTCCTCGGCTTATCGGGCGGTAAATTTTGCCATGGTGCAGGCCTATTGGCAGGTTGGATATTTGATTGTGGAACATGAACAGGAAGGCAAAGAGCGTGCGGAATACGGCAAGGCGGTATTGCAAGAGATTTCCAAACGTCTGACAGGTGAATTTGGCAAGGGCTTTGATATCACTAACCTGCGTAAAATGCGGCAGTTCTATCTTATGTTTTCAATACGAGGCGCGATGAGTCTCGAATCCGACAAACCAAAACGAGACGCAGTGCGTCTTGAATCCGGAAACACCGTAAAAGCCTCCACAGTGCGAAGCGAATTGACCTGGACACATTTTCGACACCTTTTGCGGGTTGAAAACGACAAGGCTCGTGAATGGTATATGCACGAAGCCGCAGAGCAAAACTGGTCCACGCGCCAATTGGACCGGCAGATATCGGTTCTCTATTATGAGCGGCTCATGGCAAGTCGTGAGAGAGAATCGGTAATGCAGGAAGCCGATGAGAAAATGGCCACATTGAAGCCGGAACATTTTATCCACGATCCCTATGTTTTGGAGTTTCTTGATCTGAAGGATTGCCCCGGATTGCGGGAACAAAAAGCTGAACAGGCGATCATAGACAACCTTCAAGATTTTTTACTCGAACTCGGCAAAGGTTTTTCTTTTGTCGCCAGGCAGAAACGCATACGTTTTGATGAGAAAGATTTCTACCTTGACTTGGTTTTTTACAACTATCACCTGAAATGTTTTGTCTTGATTGATTTGAAAATCGGAGAGCTCACTCATCAGGATATCGGTCAAATGGACGACTATGTCCGGATGTACGAAGACTTGTTCAAGGTTAAGGACGACAACCCGACCATCGGGTTGATTCTCTGCTCTAAAAAGAGCGAAGCGATTGCTCGCTACTCCGTGCTGAACGACAGCAAACAGCTTTTCGCGTCCAAATATATGCTTTACCTGCCGTCTGAAGAAGAGCTCGAACAAGAATTGAAGCGCGAGCGGCGGTTGATTGAAGAAAACCGTCCACTGGAGATAGTAGAGGCGTGTCGGAGAAACGGTATTGAGGTAATAGGTATTACCGATCATTATCGTGTGCGGTCTTCACAATCGCTCATCCAGGCGGCACAACATGCAGGAATTATAGTGTTCCCAGGATTTGAAGCCGTTAGCAAAGATGGTGTACATCTTCTCTGCTTGTTTGATCCATCCAAGGATACGCGTTCCCTGGAGCGAATCTTGGGTGATTGCGGCATCCACGGGGATGAAATAGCGTCCCCGACAGGTAAATACGATGTTATCGAGTTCTTGAACGAATCCCATACTAGTTGGGAAAGCATCTGTATAGCGGCTCATGTCACCAGTGAGGGAGGCCTGTTAAGTAAGCTATCTGGTCAACCACGGATCAATGCTTGGACTGTACCAAATCTGTTGGCCTGCGCGATGCCGGGACCCGCCAGTGATGCTCCGGATAACTTAAGGCCGATCATACAAAATAAAAATCTCGACTATCTGCGTGATCAACCTGTAGCGGTTATCAACGCTCAGGATGTGTCGAGCCCCGAAGATTTGGAAAAGCCCGGTTCATCTTGCTGGATAAAGATGTCAAATGTTACGATTGAGGGATTACGACAAGCGTTTCTTGACCCCGTTTCCAGGATACGTCTGGCCAGTGATCCATCACCAGAGGAGCACACTGAGTTCATTGCAATGACTTGGCAAGGTGGCTTTCTTGATGACGCGGCAATTCATTTAAATGAAAACCTGAATGTCCTAATCGGTGGACGCGGAACAGGAAAATCAACAATCGTTGAGAGTATCCGTTATGTCCTTGGTATGGAACCACTCGGAGAAGAAGCTATCAAGGCGCATAGCGGCATTGTTCGCCAGGTACTTCGAAGTGGCACAAAGATATCATTACTGGTTCGTTCTTACCATCCGGATAAGCGCGACTATCTGGTCGAACGAACGATTCCCAATCCACCTATTGTCAAGGATGAGACCGGCAACGTTCTCAACCTGACTCCAGCTGATGTCGTCCCGCAGACCGAAATATACGGACAACACGAGATTTCAGAACTTACGAAAAGCCGAGAAAAACTCACACGCCTTCTCGACCGTTTTGTTGAGCACGATACGGATATCGTTAAACGAAAGAGCAGTGTTTGCCGACAGTTGCAGCGTTCGCGTTTGCGTTTGCTTGAAACCCACAGAGAGCTTCTGCAAATTGAGGATCGCCTTGGTACCCTGCCAGCTTTGGAGGAAACGCTACGCCGGTTTCAAGATGCTGGGCTTGAAGAGAAACTGAAGGAGCAGAGTCTTCTTGTACGGGAAGAAAGGGTGCTTAAGACCTCTGAGGAGCGGTTGAATCCATTCAAAGAGCTGTTGAATCAACTAAAAGATACGCTTCCGATTGACTGCGCCTTCATCTCTCCAAAAGCGTTGGAGAGGCTTCCCGGATGGGATATTTTGGGTGGTGCGAATGATATCCTGGAACAATTGACCAAAGACATGAATCGCATCGCCACTGAACTAGATCAAGCAATTGGAAATGCAGAGAGTGGCTTAGGTGAAATACGAAGCAGATGGGGGGAGCGGAAAAAGGCGGTCATGGAAGCCTATGAATCCATCTTGCGTGAACTACAGAAATCGAAGGTTGATGGTGAAGAATTCATCCGCTTAAGGCGTCAAATTGAGGAGCTCCGCCCGTTAAAGGAAAGGCAAACCAGACTGCAGCGCGATTTGAAAGAGCATGAAACTGAACGGCGGAATCTCCTCTCTGAGTGGGAAGACGTAAAGGCCGTGGAGTTTCGGATTTTGGAGCGTGCGGCGAAAAAAGTAAGCAGGAAACTTGAAGGACGTGTTTTGGTTGATGTTGCTGCTGGCGGAAATAGGGAACCGCTGTTTCAGCTTCTGCGTGATCAAATTGGTGGGCGGTTGTCCGAAGCGATTGAGTCTGTGACGAAAAGCGTGGAGTTCTCTCTGCCGCACTTCGCTGCAGCCTGCAGAGAAGGTCGGGAGGTGTTGTCCAGTCAGTTTAACATCCCGTCAAGCCAATCAGAGCGCGTCGCCCAGGCAAAACCCGATGTCATCATGCAAATTGAGGAATTGGAGCTGCCACCTACCACAGCCATTAAACTAAATGTTGCCGCTGACGATCAACCACCCATGTGGCAGACGCTTGAAGACCTTTCCACAGGACAAAAAGCAACAGTGGTTCTCCTTCTCCTGTTGCTCGAATCAAGCGCGCCATTGGTTGTGGACCAGCCCGAAGATGATCTTGATAATCGCTTTATTTCCGACGGAATCGTACCAAAAATGCGAGAAGAAAAACGCCGAAGGCAGTTTATTTTTGCCACCCATAACGCCAACATCCCGGTGCTGGGTGACGCTGAGTTGATCGTTGGATTAACGGCGTACGGCGAGGCGGGGGAAGATGTAGCTGTTGTTCAAGTTGATCGCGGATGGGCAGTTCATCATGTTTGGCACAATAACCATCGGACTTACTATATTCGAGTTGGGACACAGAGCCGCGAGGCCAGTGCCGAGGAACTTGAGCGGTTGTTTCAGCAACGCGGGGCCTTCCGGTTAGAAGTCCGCGGTGTGTCGGGTTCGTCCCTAGACGATTTTGACTATCGCCGCTTGATCGACTATTTTCAACGTATCCGCTCTCAAGAAACGCCAGACATGGATGATATGAAGGCCTGGCAAAACCTGCTTTTAAACACCGAGTTCCTGATTGAGGAGGACGACACAACTCCGGTGACCGTTGCAGGCTTACTCCTGTTTTGCGCCAATCCGAATCGTTTCTTGCCTCAAGCAGGAATAGATGCCGTTGCCTATCCTGGAAAGGAAAAGGATTATGCCGCTAAAGAACGCTTGGCTATTCGTGGCCCTATGACGGCCCTGTTTGGAAGTGAAGGACTTGTAGAGAATGGACTTGTGGAGCAAGCAGATGTCATGAGAGACTACGGTTATCTTGAGCATATGGGCATGGGGGTTCCTCGGAAAATTGTTAAAGAGATGAAGAAACACAATGGCACCTCGCCGGATTTAATTGAGGATGAGGAACGCTTCATGGTACGACTTTGGAATAAATGATAAAGCTGCATCCATTTGGGCTGCTCAAACAGTCAATAGCGTCATGATTTTTGCTACCTTAAAAAAGTCGTGCCCCTTTTGTCCGTCGCAGATGAAAGCGTTAGGGCTTATCGTGAGATAGTGCTCTGTTAATCATTTGTGAAACGGCTTTGTTCGTATTGAGTGGAATTAATTCTATCTCAGGGTGACGATTCGCGAATACTCTAAAAACTTCATCAGCAAAAGCTTGGCCTATCGACTCTACGTCAGAAAAATCAAAAATGACGGTTTTAAACTTATCTACTCGTACTAATAATCTCTTGGCTTGTGATCTAGAAACGAGCTTGTCATCACCATATTGCGTAAGAGCAACAGGGACAACGGTTTTGGTAAACCCATAATCATCACCGGAAGTAAAGCGATCAAATACCTGCTTTGAAGTTCTAGAAGTATTGTTAGATAGTCGCATTACAACCATCGTTCCAGCATGAGAGCGCTGGTGTTCTAAAATCCAGTCTTCTATCTCACCATGTGTATGCGAAAAATAAACACTGCCAGATAGGATTGTGAAATTATCAAACATTCGTGATGAGAAAAATATTCCTTCACCAGAGTGATTTGCTGGGTCTGTTGTTAACTTTCCTTTTGCGAGTTCAAGCACGGAGTGCCTTTCATCATGCAAGTTCAATTTGTGCTGAATTTTTTTAAAGATACCTACACCATTGTCATAAATGATAACCTCAGATGTAGTGGAGGTTTTCTTTAATGTCACACTTGCATGTCGCCCTTCTGAATGATCTATAGCATTATTAAACATTTCGGTTATGCCAAAATGCCAGATATCCAGAACATTATCCGGAAGTTCTCCTAGCAAAGGGGCTATGTATTTGCTCCATACAATGTCTTCAGAAATAGTGTTATCTAGCGGAAATATCTCTTCCCACTCAGCTAATGGGTGTAAATGGTAGCGCCTATTTCTGGTCGTCCCTTTTGCGATAATTTCTTTCTGTTCAACAAGTCTCTGCATATGTTTATTTACAGCTTGTCTAGTAATATCAAAGGTATGGCAAACAACACTCACGATTTCAGCAGGATTATTCTCAACATTATCGAGAATGTACCGCCTGATTTTTTCGCCCCTTTTGCTAATTCGAATCATAATTTATCCAATGCGTAGCGATATATTGTCAACTTTAACGAGCGTTATTGTCAACCTTTTAACCCATCTTTGTCAACACATGATGAAATAGACATTAAAAACAATGATCTATCATTTTTTAAAGTACATTATGGCGCTACTGTTTGTGTTTTTGTCGGTTCAATAATGGTTTTTTCCGTCTTTCCCGCTAACCAGTCTAGCTGCAGTGCCCGCAGGATGCGCCACTGGCAACTCTTGGGATCGCTGCTTTTTGTGGATGTGGATCTGTTCCTGTTGTACCCCTCGTAGCGTGGCCGAGGTCATTACAATGACTTCCATGTTGTGGGTAACAGCCGAGCCGCCGCCAGACAGTGAAACGGGGGCTTACGTGATCATTTGTCTTACTACGTGAGTGAGTCTGTTTGACGAGCCCTGCGGGAAAATTGTACGTAGGGATCTGTGCATGCAGGGGGCATCGTGCTTTATTCGGATTCTGTTTTTTGTTCTATTAACCATTCATTCAACTCAATTAAGAATCCGTACTCATTTTCTTTTACACTATAAGAATGGAAATTTCATTTCTGATTCTTTCAAGCTTTTGCATTTGCATCAAAGAGAATGACAACTAAGAAATTAAAATCCCATGATCGGATGACATTTAGTTGGGTTGACGGTGCTCCTTTAATTTTTCTTGATTTCACCTGATAAAGGCTGTCATCATTAGTTTCAATATCTGCGCTTGATCCTGATATTTCTAGAAGTCTACCGCCATAGTGTTTATGCGCAAGGTATTCTGCATATTCACCAACGATATTGCTCGTTCTTCCCAGCACAGCCGCAAGTTTATTTGAGTACTCGTTGAACTTTAGCCACAAATCTTTAACGTCTTCCATTACTCTCTCTTTGAAATATAACGACAAAGCTCACCTGCCGCTATGGAGCGCAGCGGAATAGCGGTCAGGTGCAGCGCCTTGTTGGACGGAGCCGCTATCGCGGAGAAACGCGCCACGACGTCCGATTAGGAATAAGATGTAACCTCAACCCCTCAAGTAAGGGGGCCACTCCACCACGAATGTGAGGTTACCGCTCTATGAGAACACCAAATACGCACACTTTCAAGCAGCAATATGCGCACCATCTCCAGCATCTTGCCCTCAAGGGGCTTCGACCCAAGACGATTGAAGCCTACTCCCGTGCTATTCGTCGAATTGGCCAGTATTTTGACTACCAGATCAGTGACCTCACGGAAGATCAGTTACTGGACTATTTCTCCCGTCTACTGACCACCCACTCATGGAGCGCAGTCAAGCTCGACTTGTAGGGTCTGAAGTTCTTCTATCTGCATGTACTGCGCAAACCCTGGGTGGCAGTCAATCTGGTTAAACCACCACGTGTCCAACGATTACCGGATA
>ENA-ORDP01000359-ORDP01000359.1-marine-sediment-metagenome-genome-assembly--contig:-NODE-359-length-30625-cov-13.340530_pt1 | contig 30625 bp, 30 predicted proteins | sample MGYA00248627_ERZ508539 | MGnify/ENA primary metagenome ERZ508539 (study PRJEB26208, sample SAMN05571518) | marine sediment metagenome | biome: deep sea; feature: Hydrothermal vent; material... | reverse complement strand
TAAAGGCCGATTTGGGCCATGCCGCCATCACGACTTGTGGCGTTAGCAGTCCTGCGCTTGCAGCTATTCCTGCTACACCGGCTGTCAGGCTGCCCTTTAACAGGGTTCTTCGTTGCATATCGTTAATCTCCTTATTGGAAAACCTACATAACTAATAGGGCAAATGATATGCCATGATCTATTAATCAATATAATCAAGGAGATAATCATAAACGGCTCAAAAACCGGGTAATCTGAATTGCAAATTGCACGATAGAAATTGCAAATTAGTTCATCAGGCTATCATTACATGTGGGGCTCCAGACCTCGTCTGGCATTGCTTTTGGTAAAACATTCAAATTATTATCTGCGTGATTTTTTGCCTGGCCTCCTTACTGGTCATTCTCCGCGTTCTGGTACTGCTGAAGTTTACGCCACAGGGTTGATTTATTAATCCCCAGGGTCTCGGCCGTCTTCTCCCGGTTGCCGCCAAACCGGTCAAGAACCTTAAGCAAATACCGCCTTTCAAGTTCCTCGATGCTGGGCAGGTCTCTGTCAATTTCAGCCCCGACCCCGGCCCGGGCCGTCCGGATCGGGTCATCGAGCGACTCAAGGTGCAACTCGGGCCCTTCAGCCAGGGCCATTGAACGTTCCACGGTGTTTCTTAGTTCACGAATATTGCCTGGCCAGTGGTGGTGGCATAACAGCTTCATTGATGATGCATCAAACCCCTTCACCTCCCTTTGGTAGCGCCGGTTGAAATGCTTTACAAAGTGGTCGCACAGCATCGGGATATCCTCGCTGTGTCTGCGCAATGGCGGGACAGGCAGTTTGATAACATTCAGACGATGATAAAGATCATGCCTGAATGTCCCCTCGGCCACCATTTTTTCAAGATTCTGATTGGTCGCAGCAATAAACCGCAGATCAACATCAATCGGCCGCACGCCCCCCACACGGGTGACCTGCTGCTCCTGTACAACACGCAGTAACTTGGCCTGCATGTTGTCCGATATATTGCATATCTCATCCAGAAAAATGGAGCCGCCGGACGCGGCCTCGAGCAGGCCCTGTTTGGTTGCGGCAGCGCCGGTAAAGGCACCCTTTTCATGGCCAAACAGCTCACTTTCAAGCAGGGTATCGGACAGCGCGCCACAATCGATCACAATGAACGGTTTTTCATGTTCCGGACAAAGGTCGTGTATGGCCCGGGCGGCCAGTTCCTTGCCGGTGCCGGACTCACCCTCGATAATGACGTTACAGCGTATCCCGGCTACCTTGTTGATCACGTTGTATACGGTCTTCATCGCCCCGGACTCGCCAATCATCTTGAAACCCTTGCTGGCATCGCGAAGCTGGCGTTTCAGCAATCTGTTTTCCTGCTTGAGCTCCGTTCGGTCCAGGGTACGTTCGACCAGCAACATCAGCTCATCCATATCAAATGGTTTCTTGATGAAATCGGCTGCACCCAGGCGCAAGGCATCGATGGCATCATCTACGGTGGAATACGCCGTCGTGATAATAACCGGCACATCGGTATTCATCTCACGAATTTTCTGCAACAATTCGATCCCCGTCATGTTTGGCATGCGCAGGTCTGAAATGATGATATCGGCGCCCTGTTCACTGAAAAAATCCAGCGCCTGTTCCGGTTTTGAAAAAACCCGGCAGCCAAACGGTGTGTCTTCACAAAAACGCAACATCAGTTCACCGGCCCTGGTGTCATCATCAACAAACAGCAATAAAGGGTTTGCACTCATGAATTATCCCCGTTCTTTTTTACGTCGTTTGCAGACATGGGCAACTCGACCGTTGCGGTAACACCACCGTCTGAATTATTCACAATCCGGATACTGCCTTTATGCCTTTCAACAATCCCCAGGCTGATCGACAGGCCCAGCCCGCTGCCTTCCCCTACCTCCTTGGTGCTGAAGAAGGGGTCAAATATACGATCCAGGTCATGTTCCGCAATTCCCCTGCCATGGTCTTCAACATGGATCAGCTGCCGGTCACCGCACTTTTCCATACTGACAATAATCTCCGAACCCCCATCGCTGGCCTGGCAGGCATTCAGCAGCAAATTTACCAGTACTTGCTGTAGCTGTATCCTGTCACCCTCGATGACCGACTGCGGATCAACCAGCAAATGGCACTCTATGTGTTTTGACTTGCTGACCTGCTGGACAAGACTCAAGGTATCTTCAAGCCAGTCCAGTGCATTAAACTGTGTATACTGCGGTGGAATCTGTCGGGCAAAATTGAGGATACCCCTTACAATGGACGTGACACGGTTGGCTTCCTCACGAAGTGATTCGATATCCTTCAAAATGGATTCATTCCCTGCCGGCAGGTTACGTTTGATCAGTTTGGTCAGGGTCAATATATTATTTAGCGGGTTGTTTATTTCATGGCCAATGCCGGCCGCCATTTCACCGATGCTTGCCAGCTTGGCACTTTGCATCATCATCCCGCGTGCACGATCGCGTTCCTCCGTGGCATGTTCCAGTGTATCAGCCATGTAATTGAACGAACTCTCCATTTGCCTGATTTCATCTGCACCACCAATCTGTACGCGCGAACCGTGATCGCCATCGGCATAGCGCTTCAGGTTCCTGCCCAGTTCGATAATCGGTCGTGAAATATTTTTTGCACCGATATTAGCCAGCACCATACTGATCAGAGCCGCGACGACGACCAGCCACAGGATGGCCAGACGAATCTGGTCAAAGGGCTCAACCAGCACATGCTTGCTGACTCGCGCAGACAATACCCAGCTGGCCAGCTGGTTGGGATAGGGCAGGTATTCCATGTAATAGGTCTTGAATTCACCGGCATCGGTCTGAAACTCTCCATGCGGTTTATTTCTTGCTGCATCAAGCAACGGGTTACCTTTTTTGGCACCGAGAAACATCGGGCTGGTATCCCGCCTGCTGAATCTCAGACCAAGGCTGTCATCATACAACACCATGCCATCGCGTGCCGGAATATCAGGGTTAAGCTCTGATACCTGTAATTTACCATTATGCAGTCGTGGTACGACATCCAGTATCTTGTCCGCCAGATCGCCGCTGAAGCTGACCATCAGGTAGCCGGCCGTCTCTTTTTTGTAAACGAGGGGATAGATCGCATCAAACATTTTTGGCCCCCGGCTATCCTTTACGCTCCAGCGACTTTTGGGCAGCAGTATAAAACTCAAAACAGACGGCGGCAGTTCAGCCAACTGCCTTACAAAGACCGGATCATCGATTTGCTCCTCGGCATAAGGCGTGCTCTCAATGCCGTCTGTACTGCCGACTACGCCCATACCAAAATGTACCTTGATTAACGTATTGCCTTCGACGTCCAGTACACGTATCAACCTGAACCCCGGCACAACGCCTTGAAATCCGGACAGAAAATTTTCCAGCCTGTCAGATAACTGAAAATAACCCTGGTGCAGGTCGCCCCGGGTCATGCTTCTGAGTACCGGCAGGTACTGTTTCATCGGTGCGCTGTTGGCCAGTGACAGGATCATCTGGCGTTCGTAATACAGCCTGCGGTCAATCTCCGAGACAATATTATTCAGGCTCGCGTTGACCTCCCGGCCGACATCTTTCAAATACTGTTTTTCGCTATAGGTGATGGCCGACAGCGCCAATACAATCAAGGGCAGAATTGATGCCAGAAATGCCCACAGAAAAATATTTGTCTTCAGTCGCACAATGCAATCCTGTTATTACTTTTAGCCCGCAATTATCGCATGGTGGACTAGCAGAATTCATACCGTACAGGTAATATTACAAATAAAATAGCATCCGGCCATGGCCGGATGCCTGTACGAGCATAAGCGAGATCAAGCAAAATGAATACCTGTTGGGCCAAATATGCACTGTTTTTAATAATTGTCCTGCTCGGGACATCATCCATGGTGACTGCCTGTGGAAAAAAGGGTGACCTTTATCTGCCCGGCCAGCAAAAAACCCAGCAAAAATAACCGCGGCCATGGATTACTTTAACTACCAATCCGGACGCCTGTTTGCCGAGGATGTCGATGTTACCGAACTGGCCGGGTCAGTCGGGACACCGTGCTATGTCTACTCACGTGCAACCATCGAGCATCACTGGAATGCATTTGACCAGGCGCTCGGCGAGCATCCGCACCGGGTCTGCTATGCCGTCAAGGCCAACTCCAATCTGGCCGTACTGGGTGTCATGGCCCGGCTGGGATCGGGTTTCGATATTGTATCGGCTGGCGAGCTGGAGCGTGTACTGCGTGCCGGTGGCCGTGCCGACAGGATTGTTTTTTCGGGTGTGGGCAAGTCACGTGATGAACTCCGGCATGCACTGGGTGCCGGTATATTCTGTTTTAACATTGAATCGCCTGCCGAGCTGGAATGCCTTAACGATGTAGCCGGAGAGCTGGATAGCCGTGCCCCTGTCTCGTTCAGGGTCAACCCGAATGTGGATGCAAAGACACACCCCTACATCTCGACCGGCTTGAAGGAAAACAAGTTCGGCATTGATATCAATGATGCGCCGGGCATCTACCGTCAGGCCCTGGCAATGCCCAATATTATTATCAAGGGTGTAGACTGTCACATCGGTTCGCAGCTGACAGAAACCGCACCTTTTATTGATGCATTACAGCGGGTGCTGGTGCTGGTCGATAGCCTGGCCGATGAGGACATCGTCATACAACACCTCGACATTGGCGGTGGACTCGGCATCCGCTACCGGGATGAAAACCCGCCCGGGCCGGCAGAGTATGCAAGGGCCATCATCGACTGTCTGGGTAGCCGTGATCTGGAGATTATTATCGAGCCGGGCAGGGCAATTGTCGGCAATGCCGGCATACTTGTCACGCGGGTGGAATATTTGAAGTATAACGACCACAAGAACTTTGCCATTGTTGATGCGGCAATGAATGATTTACTGAGGCCCGCGCTTTATTCAGCCTGGCAGGATATCATCCCGGTCGTACAGACAGATGGCGACACACAAACCTACGATGTCGTTGGCCCCATATGTGAAACCGGTGACTTCCTGGGCAAGGATCGCGAACTCAACCTGGTTCAGGGAGACCTGCTCGCAGTCCGTTCGGCCGGCGCCTACGGGTTTGGCATGAGCTCCAACTACAACTCGCGCCCGCGTGTCGCCGAGATCATGGTCGATGGCAGTCAGATGTTCCTTGTTCGCCGGCGTGAAACCCTCGATGAGCTGATGGCCGGTGAGCAGACCCTGCCGTGAATACGGGGTAATCATTTAATGGCACTCTCATTCACAAAAATGCATGGCCTGGGTAATGACTTCGTTGTTTTCGATGCCATTAATCAGGATATCGCGCTGACAACAGAACAGATCCGCTTCATTGCAGACCGTCACCTGGGCGTCGGCTGTGACCAGGTGCTGCTGGTCGAACGGCCCCGATCGTCTGACACGGATTTTTTCTATCGTATCTTCAATGCCGACGGGGAAGAGGTGGAGCAATGTGGAAATGGTGCACGTTGCTTCGCACGATACGTACGTGAAAAGGGACTGAGCAATAAAGCGTCCATCCCGGTCGGCACAATTTCCGGCAACATCAGGCTCAGCATTGAAACAGATGGCCTGGTTACGGTTAATATGGGACCGCCGGTACGGCAACCGGGGGCGATCCCCTTTGTTGCAGATGAACAGTCTGATCATTATGAAATTGATGTGGATAACCGGATATTACAGATTGGCGCCCTGTCCATGGGCAACCCGCACGCCGTGTTGCGGGTGGACGACGCCGGTTCGGCAGAGGTGTCCTTACTCGGCCCGGCAATCGAACAGCATGTACGCTTCCCGAACCGGGTCAACGCCGGATTCATGCAGGTCATTGACCGGGAAAATATCGTATTGCGTGTATGGGAGCGCGGCGTCGGAGAAACAAGGGCTTGTGGTACCGGCGCATGTGCGGCCGTGGTATCGGGCGTAATTCAGGGTTGGCTTGGGCCCCGTGTTGTGGTAAATCTACAGGGAGGGCAACTTGTGATACATTGGCAAGGTGATAGTCATCCCGTATTTATGACCGGGCCGGCAGAAAGCGTCTTTGAAGGGACCATTCAGCTATGAGCATACAAAAAAAACCGGAATATGCCTCTTACGAAATTACCGAACAGAACGTAATCGACTTTCTTGATGAACATCCTGACTTCTTCGATAATAACGAAGAAGCGCTGTTAAAACTGAAAATTTCACATAACACCGGCGGTCCGGTGTCAATTCTTGAGTACCAGATCGATCGTCTGCGCGAACAAAATTCCAGCATCAGGGCCAAGCTGATCGAGCTGATCAACATTGCACGCGAGAATGACAAGCTTGCCGGGCGTATTCACCAGTTGATATTGTCGCTGGTTAATGCAACATCCATCGACAATGTTATCCAGATCCTTGAGGGGGCATTCAGCAGGGAGTTTAATGCTCAGTGGGTTAGCGTCTTCCTTTTCAAAGACAGAAACCCGGGCGAAATCGCTCGCCAGGATGTCCTGACTGAAAGAGATGAACAGGTAAAACGGCATTTTGAAAACTTCTTCAAGGCCAACCGGCCCCTGTGCGGACGTCTGAAGAAGGCCCAGCTGGACTTCCTGTTTGGCGAACATGCAGGGGAGGTCGGGTCTGCGGTATTGATCCCGATCGGCAGCCATGCCAAAACCGGTATGATCGCCATAGCAAGCGAAAATAAAAAACGCTTTCATTCCAGCATGGGTACCATTTACCTGAGCCAGATGGGTGAAAATATCTCGCAGACAATCAACCGTTTTATTGAATAGCCGGCCCCGTCATGCAGGATGGCCAGAGCCAGATTGACAACTTCCTGCAATATACGCAGATAGAAAAACGGCTTTCCCCGCTCACGATAAAAAGCTACCAACGTGACCTGCAACTGTTCGCCGCCTATTGCATGGGTCTGGATGTTTCAGGCTGGCCTGATGTCGATATCCACCACATTCGTAACTACATCAGCCAGCGCCATAGAAAAGGCCTGTCTGCCAGCAGTCTGCATCGGGAGCTGTCCAGCATCCGCAGTTTTTTCACCTTCCTTGTTCGTGAGCAGGTGGTAACGAACAACCCGGCAAAAGGGTTCAGTGCACCAAAAAAATCACGCAATTTACCGGGGACACTGGACGTCGACCAGGTAAACAAGTTGCTGGAAACAAAAAACAGCAGACCCATCGACGTACGTGATCAGGCGATCATGGAATTATTGTACTCATCCGGCCTGCGTCTCGCCGAGCTGGTGTCGATCAATATTGCCGATGTAAACCTGCAAGATGCCACGGCCAGAATAACCGGAAAGGGCTCTAAAACCCGTATTGTACCGGTCGGCAAAATGGCGCGCGAAGCCATTCAGGGCTGGCTGGCAATTCGGGCCACTATCGTTGGCATCGGCGAGAAGGCGATGTTTACAACCTTAAAAGGAAAACGAATCAGCCGGCGCACTGTGCAACAACGTCTCTATCTGAGGGGGTTGAAACAGGGGCTGGATTCACGCCTGCATCCGCACAAGTTGCGACACTCGTTTGCATCACACATGCTGGAGTCCAGCAGTGACCTGCGTGCGGTACAGGAGCTGCTGGGGCACGCCGATATCAGCACGACACAGATCTATACCCACCTCGACTTTCAGCATCTGGCCCAGGTATACGACAAGGCACACCCACGCGCCAGGAAAAAAACCGGCAGGTCATAACCGGTATCAGGTTACTCCGGTAAAAGGGTGACCCCGGTTTCAGCCGTATCTTTATTGATATCAAACAGCACTTCACAGTACTCCATCATTTCATTCGCGGCCGACGGATCATCTGCACAATTACACCCGGGGACAAGCCCCGTAAAAAATATACCCGCTTTTACACGAATAACGTCTGCCTCTTCCGAAACCATTAAAATGACTATGCTGAATTTTCCATCGCTGACATAACTGGACTGTGTCAACCCTTGCTGCAGGGGCAGGAACCGGGGGGCCAGTTGTTCGGCTTCATCCTTGAAGATTTCCTTAAAGGCAGGGGAGCCCCATGCATTTAATGATCTGCTCAGTTTTATACCTGGGTGATTCCTTGACATGGGCTAATCAGGATGCCTTATTCTGTGCAAACCATTTGACCAGAGGTTCCTTATATTATTTCAGACTTCAGGGTCTCCAGTTCCCTGTCGATCTCCGCGATAAACTCCCGATAACGGTCATCGGCCATATAATGCACCAGTTCCTTACAGGCACTGCTTGCTATATCTGCATGCAACTTCGCGTTACTTTTATCACCGCGTCTGGCATACCTTATAGCCGCATGGATATGTTCCCATGTAGCATGTTCAAGTTTTTCTTCAATTCCATGGTGCAGCCCGGCCCCGGACATTCTCGCCTTGAAATACCTTGACAACTCCCCGACATTTTCCTTATTCACTACATAGGGCTTGAAGGCAGGTGTTGCATGTGAGCGCGGGCCGGTTTTGGTACCTGAAATAACCGGCCCGTCAACATCGTGGGGGCCACCCTGGCCATCCTGATGATTCTTGATGATCTCATCAACATACTTCAGCAACGTTGATTTAATGTCAGGTGTATATGCTTTTCCAGCCTGGCTGGCCAGTTTGTGATATCCGGCCATTCGTTTTTGCAATGCAGTCAAGGCCACCTTCAGGTAGATCTTCTCTATTGAATGAATAAGCGCACTATAGGACCGGGTTGTTTTCATGATTTATCAATGATACCTGCTTTTGTTTTTAACATCACAGGCTAATGCCTGAAGACGAAAAAGAAAAAATCCTGCCTGTCAATGCACGTATCGGGTCTGGCCGCGGATATCAGCCTGCCGTCCCGCCCCCGGGCCGTCCATGGGGAAAGGGGGATAAAAGGATTGAATTCTCTGTTTTTGGCACTATATATAAGCTTGCAACCGGGTGGCGGGTGACAAATCAGGCTGTTTTATCTCTTTTTCACTGTTTACCCCTGCTTTTTATGCCTGGTTGAGCCGGTTTTTTCATGTACAATCATGCCCTTCCAGTATTTGAGGACAAAACATTGGAACAGTTTCGTGGTACGACCATTCTCTCGGTTCGCCGGAATGGTAAGGTAGTCATCGGTGGTGATGGCCAGGTAAGCTTTGGTAATACCGTTATGAAGGGCAATGCCCGCAAGGTGCGGCGCCTGTATCACGACAAGGTGCTGGCCGGTTTTGCGGGTGGCACGGCCGATGCCTTTACGCTGTTCGAGCGTTTTGAAGGAAAACTGGAAACCCATAGCGGCAACCTGACCCGCGCGGCCGTCGAAATGGCGAAAGACTGGCGTACCGACCGTGCGCTGCGCCGTCTGGAGGCCTTGCTGGCCGTGGCCGATGCAACTGCCTCTCTGGTTATTTCCGGCAATGGTGATGTGATAGAACCCGAGGACAGCCTGATGGCGATCGGCTCCGGCGGGCCGTTTGCACAGTCTGCCGCACGTGCACTTTTGGACAATACCGGGCTGGATGCATACAAGATCGTCGAAAAAGGGCTCAATATCGCCGGAGATATCTGTATTTACACGAATCAGAATCTGACTATTGAAGCATTGGACTATGGCTCTGACTAGATCGGGGCTGCGCCAGGAGCAAAGAATTCATGTCTGAAATGACACCCAGAGAAATCGTCCAGGAACTGGACAAACATATCGTCGGCCAGCACGATGCCAAGCGTGCGGTTTCGATTGCATTGCGTAACCGTTGGCGCCGTATGAACGTGGAAGAGTCATTGCGTGCCGAAATTACCCCGAAGAATATCCTGATGATCGGCCCGACCGGCGTCGGCAAGACCGAGATCGCACGCCGTTTGTCTAAACTGGCCAACGCACCATTTATCAAGGTAGAGGCAACCAAGTTCACCGAGGTTGGCTATGTTGGTCGCGATGTAGAGTCGATCATACGCGATCTTCTGGATACGTCGGTTAAAATGCTAAGAGAATCACAAATGGAAAAGGTCCGCAACCGTGCCGAGGATTCGGCCGAGGACCGTATTCTGGATACATTGCTGCCGATGCCGGCCAACACCGGCGCAGGATTTGCCGAAGAACAGGGGCACGATAGCGAGACCCGCCAGAAACTGCGCAAGAAGCTGCGCGAGGGCGATCTGGATGACCGCGAGATCGAGGTCGAGGTCGCGACGGCCCAGGTGGGTGTGGAAATCATGGCCCCGCCGGGCATGGAAGATATGACCAACCAGTTGCAGGGCATGTTCCAGAATTTATCCAGCCAGAAGAGCACGCGTCGCAAGTTGAAGGTAGTCGATGCCCGCAAACTACTGGCCGATGAAGAGGCCGCCAAAATGGTCAACGAGGACGAGCTGAAGATCAATGCAGTTGAAAACGTCGAACAAAACGGCATCGTATTTCTCGATGAACTCGACAAGGTTGCCAGGCGTGCCGATACGGGAGGTGGCCCGGATGTCTCCCGTGAGGGTGTACAGCGCGACCTGCTGCCCCTGGTTGAAGGCTGCACGGTAAGCACCAAGTACGGCATGGTCAAGACCGACCATATCCTGTTTATTGCCTCCGGTGCCTTCCACCTGTCAAAACCGTCTGATCTGATACCGGAGTTGCAGGGCCGCCTGCCTATCCGGGTTGAGCTCAAGGCCTTGAGTGTTGAAGATTTTATCTGCATCCTGACCGAACCGGATGCATCGCTGACCGAACAGTATACGGCACTGATGGAGACCGAAGGCGTAAAGCTGGAATTTACCAAGGGTGCAATCAAACGCATTGCAGAGATCGCCTGGCATGTGAATGAAAATACCGAGAACATCGGTGCGCGCCGCCTGCATACCGTCGTCGAACGCCTGCTGGAGACTATTTCATTCGAGGCGCCAGACCACGGCGGCCAGGCCATCGTCATTGATGATGATTATGTAAACGATCACCTCAGTGAACTTTCACAGAACGAAGATCTAAGTCGCTATATTCTGTAGACAATATCCGCACATTTTGGAGAACAACCCATGAGTAACCCCAGGCCAACCGAGATTAACCTGCACCAGAAATCGAAAATACTGAATATCACCTTTGATGACGCCGAACAATTTGCCTACAGTTGTGAATACCTGCGCTGTTTCTCACCTTCGGCCGAGGTACAGGGACACGGGCACGGTGAAGAAGTGCTGCAGGTCGGCAAGGAACATGTCGGTATCGACAAGATCGAGCCGGTCGGTAATTATGCTATCTGTATCTACTTCGATGACGGTCACGATACCGGCCTGTATTCATGGGAAACCCTGTACCAACTGGGCAAGAACATGGATGTTTACTGGGGCGAGTACCTGGTGCGCCTGGAGGCGGCGGGCCACAAGCGCCGGGTCTGAGGCACATCTATCTCCATCATTTAAGGGGCCTCTGATTAATTCTGGACGAAGCAGATTGTGCTCGGAAAATACAGATTCAAGGCGTCAAATCGCACGTAATAGCAGGCTATTGCGAAGATTCGCAACACAGAGGCTGTATTTTCCGAGTGCAAGATGCGAGTTCATGAATTGATCAGAGGTTCGTTAACTGCATTTTTGTTCACTTCGTGTTTTAATAGGTAACAAGACAAACCCGCATAATTCATGAAGGGTTCGTGTGCATGAAATATGCGGGCCAGGGAATAAACATGCAAGACAATCAAAAACAGGACGACACAACCCACTTCGGTTACGAAAAGGTCAAGACAGGCGACAAGGCCGGCAGGGTTGCCGAGGTATTCCATTCTGTGGCCGACCAGTACGACCTGATGAATGACCTGATGTCGTTCGGCGTCCATCGTCTGTGGAAACGTTTCACCATAGAGCTCAGTGGCGTGCGCAGTGGCCAGCGTGTACTGGACATCGCCGGTGGCACTGGTGACCTGGCGGCAAAATTTTCATCACTGGTCGGGCGGGAAGGGGAGGTCATCCTTTCCGATATCAATGCCTCGATGCTGGAAAATGGCCGTTCACGGCTGATTGACAAGGGCATCATTGGCAATATCAGCTATGTTCAGGCAGACGCACAGCACCTGCCCTTTCCCGATAACAGCTTCGATTGCATTACGATTGCCTTCGGCTTGCGTAACGTCACCGACAAGGGTCTCGCCCTGCGTTCGATGTACCGCATACTGAAACCGGGCGGCCGTTTACTGGTACTGGAATTTTCCAAACCCGTGGCACCCGGCCTGGGAAAAATCTATGACCTTTATTCATTCAGGTTGCTGCCGCTGATGGGCAAGGTGATTGCCGGTGACGAGGCAAGCTACCGATACCTGGCCGAGTCCATTCGCATGCACCCGGACCAGAATACATTAAAGACCATGATGATGGATGCGGGCTTTGAGCAGTGCGACTATCATAACCTCACCGGCGGCATTGTTGCGCTGCATCGTGGTTATAAATTCTGACACGAATTACCTGTAGGGATTTCGATATTGTGAACCTTCCTGTTGCCATCACCGCCGTTCTCGAAACCGCCTTTAACCGTTATATCGAACTTGATCCGGATGGCAGAAAAAAACTCGCCGCATTACAAGGCAAGGTTATTGCCATTGATCTGGCGGGTGTGGATATGAATCTTTATTTTATGCCCGCAGAAGACGGCATTCACATCATGTCCTGTTTTGATGGTGAGACGGATACACGTCTGCGTGGTACGCCGTTATCCCTGTTACATCTGTTAACCGGACAGCAAACTGAAGACCGTCTGTTTTCCGGTGACGTGATTATCAGCGGTGATACCGAAACCGGCCAGCAGTTCAAACAAATACTCGAGCAACTTGATATCGACTGGGAAGAACAGCTCTCGCATATCAGCGGTGATGTCATCGCCTACCAGGTCGGACGTGGTGTACGTAATTCCATCAACTGGGGCAGGCAGGCAGAGGATACATTGCTACAGGACACCTCCGAGTACCTGCAGGAAGAAGCCAGGCTGGTAGCCACCCGCAACGAGGTGGACGATTTCAACCACACAGTTGATACTGTTCGCAATGATGTTGAACGGTTGGAGGCAAGACTGAAACGGCTTGCCAAAAATATAGACTCAAAAACAAATTAAACAAGCCGGAATCGATTACTTGATTAACCCATCACAAATTTTACGTCTGGTCTACATTAACCGCATTCTGGTCAAGCACGGACTTGATGAAGTCATCCTGGCGGCCCACCTGTTCCGGCCGATCCGGTTCATGCTTTACCTGGCGCCGTGGAACTGGGTACGGTTTACACGTCAGCCACGTGCCGTTCGCATTCGCCGTGCAATCGAAGACCTGGGGCCGATTTTTGTCAAACTTGGCCAGATACTATCAACCCGCCGTGACCTGCTGGCCGATGATATTGCAGAGGAGCTGACCAAACTGCAGGACAGGGTCCCTCCCTTCCCGGGCACACTCGCCAAGGAAATTATCGAGACCGCATACGGCAAGCCCATACTCGAAACCTTTGCCGAGTTTGATGAAACACCACTCGCCTCGGCATCGGTTGCACAGGTTCACACGGCAACACTGAAAGACGGCAAAAAGGTTGTCGTCAAGGTGTTACGCCCGGGAATTGAGAAAATCATTCGCCGTGACCTGGGTCTGATGTATTACATTGCCAACCTTGCCCAAAAGTACTGGGCCGATGGCAGACGTCTGCGTCCGGTCGAGGTCATCGAGGAATTTGAAAAAATCATCTTCGATGAGCTTGACCTGGTGCGTGAGGCCGCAAACGCAACCCAGCTTCGGCGTGACTTTGAACACTCTGACATGCTGTACATACCAGAGATATACTGGCCCTACGCAAAACGCAACGTCATGGTCATGGAGCGTATCCATGGCACGCCTATTGGTGACATCGAAAAACTGCGTACACTTGGTATCGACCTGGAGAAATTGTCTACGCAAGGCGTGGAAATATTTTATACGCAAGTGTTCAATAACAATTTTTTCCATGCCGACATGCACCCCGGTAATATCTTTGTTTCGGATGAAGGACAGTATATCGCCGTTGACTTCGGTATCATCGGCACCCTGACAACAGACGACCAGCGTTATCTTGCCGAAAACCTGCTGGCCTTTTTCAACCGCGATTACCGCCGTGTGGCGGAACTCCACCTGGAATCCGGCTGGGTACCAAGTGATACCCGTGTTGATGAATTCGAATCGGCCATCCGTGCAGTCTGTGAACCTAACTTCAACCGGCCTTTAAAAGATATTTCTTTCGGGCAGGTTTTACTGCGCCTGTTCCAGACGGCCCGCCGCTTTAATATGGAAATACAACCGCAACTGGTACTACTGCAAAAAACCCTGCTGAATATAGAAGGTCTGGGACGCCAGCTTAATCCTGACCTGGACCTGTGGACCACAGCCAAGCCATTCCTTGAACGCTGGATGAAAGAACAGATAGGTCCGACGGCCTTCCTGAAACGCATGAAAACCAACATGCCGCAGTGGTCTGAAAAAATGCCGGAGATCCCGGCATTGATGCATGATTTTCTCAGCAAGGCCGTCAAGGGCAGGCTGGAGGTCAGCTACAAATCAAAAGAACTGGAGAAAATCAGGAAGGATATCAACAAAAATAATTCGCGCATCATCACAGCAATAGGTGCCTCCGCATTTATTGTCAGTTCAGCGGTTGCGTACGGCCTGGATACCTATGCGCCGACGATAATTTCGGGTATCCCGTTAAGTGCATGGGTATTTGGCAGTATCGGCGTATCACTTTTTCTGTATGCGTTATTTTCCGAGCGCAGCTGAAAATATTTTATTATCCAATGGGCAGATACAGGCCACCACAAAAGCCCGGTTCCAACTACATTACGCCTGAAGGTTATCAAAGGCTTTACGATGAGCTTAATTACCTGTGGCGAAAAAAACGGCCAGCGGTCACTCAGGCCGTTTCCGAGGCGGCCGCCCAGGGAGATCGCTCGGAAAATGCCGAGTACATTTACGGTAAAAAACAATTACGGGAAATTGACGGCCGTGTTCGTTTCCTGCGCAAACGCCTTGATCATTTACAGGCGGTTGACCGTGTCCCCGAAGATACCAGTGTTATCTATTTCGGCGCCTGGGTAAAGCTGGAAGACGAGGATGGTAACGAAATAAAATACCGTATCGTTGGTCCGGATGAATTCGATACGGCACAGGGCTGGATCAGTATGGACTCACCGGTTGCAAGGGCATTGATGAAAAAAACCATTGATGATGAAGTCAGGGTACAACTGCCTGGTGGTGACAGAATACTTTATGTTCTGGCAGTACAGTACGAGCGCTTCGGAGAAAATTAAACAGGATTATTCAGTCATCTGTCCAGCCAGCTTTAGATAGATAACCAGTGTCAGGATACCCAGTGATACAAACCAGATCAACAAAAACAGCGTATAGGACTGCCGGGCCTTCTGTTTTTCAAGCCATGTCCTCGGCCTGACTCCCTTGTAGAGAAACACCAGTTTGGCCGACAGGTTGACGCAGACAATATTGACCGCGAGCAGCAGCGCCGCACCCGTCGCCAGTGTATATTCCCCGGCACCGGTCATGATGCCGGCTGTTGCCACCGGGGGTAGCAATGCAACCGCGACCATGACGCCCACCAGCACGGCCGATAACCCGGTAGTCAGTGACAGTGCAGCCGCCAGACCGGAAGCCAGCGCCAGCACGATACCATCCAGGCCGACATAGGTACGTGCCAGCAACTCGGGGCTGTCGAGTTTTCCTGTCCACAGCAGGCCGATGAACCAGCAAAAAATAAATGCCAGTACGATACCCGCCAGGGTTGTATTGAGTGACCGGCCAATCAATTCCCTGTCACCCAGCGCGGCACCTAATGCCAGTGCGATATTGGGGCCCAGTAGCGGCGCAATAACCATGGCCCCTATCACGACAGCGACGTTGTCTTCGAGCAGGCCTATAGCAACTACAATCGTTGATAATATAACCAGCAGTAAATAAGTGCCGTTAAGGCGCGCACCTTTTTCGATCTGGCTATAGAGTTCCTCTCGCGTGACCGTCACAGACACTGGCGGTTTTTCTTCTTCGGTTTCATTTTGTGGCAACGGCCAGATGGCCTCGGTTGCATAGATTACAATGCGTACATCTTCACTGCCAGACAGCATACCCTGTAGTGTGTCCATAACGCGCTGGCGTTGTTCAGGCTGGACCAGAAGACGCATACTGCAACGACCTGCCTCATCGGTGGCACTGTACCAGAAGTCGATCAACTCAAACTGTTCTGCGATTCCTTTAACGGTATCGAGGTGCCCTGCATCGGTAATAACTTCTATGACCTTCAATGTGGCTCAATCCTGAATTATTTTTTACGCCTCGCCAGAGTGCCACAGCATGAGATTTCTCGCAATAAACTGTGCCTGAAATCAGGACATCCGGCCACGGCTTTCCCGTTAACTTTATGTGGTGCAGATAAATATGGGGACATGAAACCGGAACAGCCAAATAAAGTCACGCAAAAGATACCGCCCATAGCGACTCGGCTGCCACATTTGTTATGATCTGGCCAGTGCGGACTCAACCTTGTCCCGGTTTTCTTTACCGGTCAGTTGTTCGATCAGCTCCAGGGCAAAATCCATCGCCGTCCCGGGGCCGCGTGATGTGATTAGTTTTTTATCTACAACCACCGCCTGGTCTACATAGGTCAGGCCGGGTACGCTGCCAGGGTCTATACTGCCCGGATAACTGGTGGCCTTTTTCCCATCAAGCAGACCGGCACTGGCCAGCACCTTGGGCGCAGCACAGATGGCGGCGATGAATTTCCCCGCGTTGGCCATCCTGACAAGCAGTTCTCTCACCCGGGGATCGTTATCAAGGCGGTCGGCACCCGGCAGCCCGCCGGGTAAAATGACCATGTCATATTCACTTTCCAGTGCCTGGTCGAGCGTGGTTTCAGGTATGATAACCGTTCCCCTTGAGCAGCGAACGGGGCCTTCCCTGAGGCCGGCGGAGACCACGGTAACACCTGCTCGCACCAGCAGGTCTGTGATGGTTACTGTTTCAAGCTCTTCGCAGCCTTCTGCGAGCGGGACAAGGACGCGTGCCATATTTTTTGCCTCATGTTCCTGTATTTAAGCAATTCTGATACTGCCACCAGACGCACACCCATACCTTCAAGCTTGGGTAGCATTTCTTCAAGTACTTGTAATGTATTTTTATACGGGTGGCCAATCACCAGCACCGAACCTTTCTTTTTAGCCCTGTTGATGCTAAGCATGAACTGTCTGCGAATGGACTTCAGGGCGGGGTCGTGATCCAGAAAGACATCCCGTTGCAGGCTCGGCACACCTTCCTGCACGGCGACAGTCATGGCGACACTTTTACGCGTGGTACGGCTGTCAACAAAAAACAGTTTCCCGTTGCGTTTTATATCCTTCATCAGCCAGACCATGTGGCCCGGATGGCGGGTTAACAGGCTACCCATGTGGTTATTGATACCGGTCACATGTGGAACGGACTCGAGGTCTTTTTGCAGGGCCAGGCTGAATTCCTGGTGGGTCATATCGAGCGACAGGCCGCCCGGCCCCATCGGGTCATCGGCAATGGACTCCATTGGCAGGTGTAACATTATTTCCTTGTTATAGCTGTGTGCCAGTTTGGCCAGCCGAACGGTGGCCGGGTTCAATGGCAGGAATGAACAGGAAATTGCGCCCGGCAGCCGTACTATCCGTTCATGCCGGGCGCTATTGGTGCCGAGGTCATCAATGATAATACTGATAACGGGCATGTCCTTAACAGGCTTTGCTGCAACCGAAACCTGCCCATACAGGCCTGTTAAAAACAGCATGCATATACTGCCTGCTATTTTTAACTGCATGCCCGTCATTGCTACTTCTGGCTCACTTGCCTGGCTATAGACAGACCTTTCAGCAGATTCAGTGCCTCAAACAACTGGTAATCTTTCTGTGCAAGGCTCTGCTTGTCTTTAGGCTTCTTCCCTTTAGTGGTTTTTACCTTTTTCGTCTTGTTATTGATCAAGTGCCGTGCCAGGTCTTTTTCCTTGATAGAGCCGATGACAGATTTTTTTGATAACGATAGCTTCGCACGTTTAACCTCGATATCCGGTTTAATGCCTTCTGCCTGGATGGAACGGCCGCTGGGCGTAAAGTAACGTGCCGTAGTCAGCTTGACGGCACTGCCACCCCGTGCCGGCATGATGGTTTGCACCGAACCCTTGCCAAAACTCCTGGTGCCCATGATGATGGCCCGGTGATGATCCTGTAGTGCACCGGAAACGATCTCGGATGCCGATGCCGAGCCACCATTGATTAATACAACCATTGGCGCACCGTTGATAATGTCCCCCGGCTTGGCGCTGAAGCGCAGGCGTGAATCCTGTACGCGGCCTTTCGTAAAGACAACCAGTCCATTGTTCAGGAATGCATCGGATACCTCAACCGATGCCCCCAGTACGCCGCCAGGATTGTTGCGAAGATCCAGCACCATTCCCTTCAGCTCACCGCCGGCCTCTTTCCTGAGTTTACTGACCGCATCATTCAATGACTTGCCAGTGCGCGTCTGGAATTGTGTAATACGGACATAGCCGAATTTTCCATCAAGCATTCTGCTCTTGACGCTTTTCACCTTGATGACTGCACGTGTAATAGCAATTTTAAGCGGCCTTTCATCGCTTTCACGTATGATCGTCAACGTCAGTACACTGCCGGGTTTGCCGCGCATAATCTTGACGGCATCATTGAGGCTCATGCCCTTGACCGGTTTTTCATTCAGCCGGATAATCAGATCGCCGGCTTGTACGCCGGCACGTTGTGCCGGCGTATCGTCGATGGGGGAAATAACCTTTACAAAACCGGCCTCCATACCCACCTCGATGCCCAGCCCGCCAAACTCACCACTGGTGCCAATCTGCAGGTCCTTGAACTCTTCTGCATTCAGGTAGCTGGAATGCGGATCCAGTCCGGTCAACATGCCGCGAATGGCATTTTCAAGCAGTGACTTGTCATCGACCTCTTCAACATAATCATTCTTGATTCGTGCATAGGCATCCGTAAAGGCTCGTAATTCGTCCAATGGTATGCGGCCAGCCTTGTCTTCTTTGGTTGCCATGGCGCCCGAACCAACCGATAGCATAATGCCGAGCGCTACTCCGCCTGCCATCAAGATAATATGTTGAAACCTTATTTTCATCACCTGCTCCTGTCGATCAATCCTGAATCGACGTAAATTAAACAATCACTCTGTTGAAAATAGCATATCCAGCGGGATACTGAAACGCCAATAGTGGTAATCAGCCCTCAAAACTGCAATTAAGCCCCTGATATCTAAGTCATCCTTATCTTAGACTGGCAAATCCCCCTCTGGTTCGCCGACACCAGATTGCCGGATTGACCGGTACGCCCTTGTGTCGCAACTCAAAATACAGCTGGCTGCGCGACTGGCCGCCACTGTTTCCCACCGATGCGATTATATCCCCTTCTTCGACCCATTCACCTATTTCCTTGAACAGGCTCTGATTATGGCCATAAAGACTCATGTAGCCATCACCGTGGTCAATGATAACCATCAGGCCATAACCCCGTAACCAGTCAGAAAAGGCGACCCGCCCGCGGGCAACGACCCGTACATTGACGCCCCGTGCCGCGGCTATCATGACCCCGTTCCATTTCAGCCTGCCTACCGAACGCCGGCCACCAAAACTTGCCAGCAACCGTCCGCTGGCAGGCCAGGGCAGCTCACCCTTGCGTGCAGCAAAAGGTTTTCCCTCGAGGTCCTTGGCAGGGATGTCACTCAGCGCCTGTTCAACGGCCTTCAGGACACGCCGCAGTTCACGCTCATCCTGCAGCATCCTGTCCAGTTTTTTGTCCTTGGTTTTTATTTCGCGTGTCAATGCCAGCAGAATTTTCTTGCGCCCTCTCCGTGCTTTTACCAGTTCTTTCTTTTTCACGCCCTGTTTGGCAAGCAATGTCTCGAGCATTTTTTTCTCGGCCACAATCCTGTTTTCGACTTCCTGCAGCTGCTTTAAGCGCTTTATCACACCCTGGATATGCTCGGCCCGTGAGCGGTTGAGGTAATCAAAGTAGACCAGTGCGCGTTTGACCGTGGAGGGGTCTCCCTGGTTCAGCACTATCTTGAGTTGTTCCTGACGCCCCATGACATAGCTTGCGCGTACCTGCTTGCCCAGCATGGTGCGATGACGCTTGAGACCGGCCTGCAATTCGGTGCGCTGCCGGTACAGTCCGCCAAGGTTTTTTTTCTGCTTTCTTATATCGCGACGAACTTTTCTAAGCTTGCGATTTATGCGACTAATGGATTTCTCCATGCGTCTCAGGTCATTCTGTACCCTGCTTTTTTTTGTACGAACCTTTTCCAGAATGGAGCGCAGCCGGGTAATACTGACACGCAGCTGTTCAAGCCGTGCGGCACTTTCGGTGTCACCATCGTCCTCGGCAAAAACGGGACTGGCAGCCAGGACCAGGCAGCATGACAGTGGAATAACAAGCATTACCGATGGCCTCAATATACTTGACAGCCATTGGCGACGGCTCATTCCTCGACAAACTCCACAAGACTGTGCCCTGTCATTTCAGACGGTTTATCGATACCCATACAGTAGATCATGCTCGGCACTACATCGGCGAGTGACCCCGAGCTGTCCATGTCTGCATCACGTCCAATATAAAGGAATGGAACCAGGTTGGTCGTATGGGCCGTGTGGGCCTGCCCCGTTTCCTCGCTATACATTTTTTCTGCATTTCCATGGTCGGCCGTGACCATCATTTCACCGCCGGCATGCTGAATGGCCTCGACAACACGGCCCAGGCAAACGTCCAGTGACTCAATGGCCTTCGTGGCCGCCTCGAGATTTCCTGTGTGCCCGACCATATCAGGATTGGCGTAGTTGCAAATGATCACATCGTACTCACCGGAATGAATCGCATCGACCAGCTTGTCAGTCAGTTCAGGCGCACTCATTTCCGGCTGCATGTCATAGGTAGGCACATGTGGGGAATCAATCAGGATACGCTCTTCACCACTGAATGGCTCCTCGACGCCGCCGTTGAAAAAAAAGGTAACATGGGCATATTTTTCGGTTTCTGCAATTCTCAACTGGCGCATACCCAGGTTAGCGAGATAATCCCCGAATACATTGCGCATTCTTTCTGACGGAAAGGCAACCGGGATGTGGAACTCTGAATTGTATTCAGTCAGGCTGACAAACTGGGACAACCGGGGTGCATCACCCGTCTCGAAACTGTCAAAATCCTCGTCGATAAAGGGTCGGGTAATCTGTCGGGCCCGGTCAGATCGGTAATTCATGAATACCATGACATCGCCATCCTCAACCTTTACCGGTGACCCGCCATCCGCAACAATGGTGGTTGCCTGGACAAATTCATCGGATTCACCGCGTTGATAGGCCAGTTGCAGTGCCTCTGTCGATGTGGTGGCACTAAACTGCGCCTGGCCGTGGGCGATCAGATCATAGGCACATTTGATGCGTGGCCAGCGGTGGTCCCGGTCCATTGCATAATAACGCCCGATAACCGATACAATCCGGCCATTACCCAGTTCGGCAAAGACATCATCCAGCCTTTGCAGTGATGACTCGGCACTTTGTGGCGGGGTATCGCGGCCATCGAGAAAGGCATGCATGTAAACATGTTTTGCTCCGCGCTCAACTGCCAGCTTGATCATTGCATGAATTTGTTCTTCATGACTGTGGACCCCGCCAGGAGAGAGCAGCCCGAGGATATGCACGACCTTGTCATTTTCAATGGCCAGATCAACCGCATCCGTCAGGGTGCGGTTGGTATAGAAAGAGCCCGTGCGGATAGCGCGACTAACGCGGGTAAATTCCTGATAAACAACTCGCCCCGAGCCAAGATTCAGATGGCCCACCTCTGAATTGCCCATCTGGTCGGCGGGAAGACCGACGGCGGCACCCGATGTACGGATCAGGGTATGCGGATATCGGACCCACAAACGGTCCCAAACCGGCGTTTTTGCGGCCAGCACCGCATTATATTGTGGATCTTCACTGTAGCCCCATCCGTCAAGGATCAGCAGGGCCATGGGTCTGGGTCTGATGGACATGTGCTTAAAAAATAGTTTCAGTTCTTTTAGTTACATACATATTTAGACATAGTCTAGCTTGAAAATACATCGGGGCGAAGCCCTCGTTTTTCAAGGGGCCGTGTTCCCGCACCCATTAAATACTAAAGAGTTGTTTCATGGAGTCCACAAACACTGTATTATTGTATAATGTTCCACTTATAAAAGGCAGTATTAAATTAATACTATTATATTATTATTATGAGTTCAGTCTTTGAAAATACAGCAAATCGATCTCCAGACGGTAACGTGAATATGATTGAAAACCACGAGCCACTGATTACCCAGGATGAAGATATTGATCGTGCGTCCCGCTCACTAAAGGCCATGTCTCACCCGCTGCGCCTTAAAATTCTGTGCACACTCGGTGACCGAGAGGTCAGCGTACAGGATATCGTTGAAAATGTGGGGACTTCACAAAGCAATATCTCTCAACATCTGGCCATTTTAAGGGACAAGGGAATTCTTGCTTCACGCAAGGATGCCAACCGTGTTTATTATCGGGTAGGCGACCCCAGAACCTTAAAATTAATTAGCATGATGCGGGAAGTCTTTTGTAGTCACGCCTTGTAATAACAAGGCACCGTCCAGATTTAAAGAGAGATCGGGATTCACTAGTCCACCTGATGTAGCGGCTGTCCAACAACCGCTTTTCGTACCAACATAACTTCAAAAAAAATATCAATATGGATAAGTTTGCAGAATTTGTAAGCAATCACCTGGTTCTTTCAGCTCCATTCTTTGGATTGCTGGCCTACTGGATCTTCGGTGAACTGAAAAACCGTGCAAGTGGTGTAGGCACCGTCGGAGCGAAAGATGCGATACAGCTCATGAATCACTCCAATGCGGTCGTAATCGACGTGCGCGAGGAAAAGGAAGTGATTGATGGCATGATTATTAACTCTGTCCATATCCCGCTTGATGATCTTCAAAACCAGCTTAAAAAAATTGAAAAATACAAGGATAAACCCGTTATTGTTTCATGCCGTACCGGCAACCGATCCGGCAAGGCCTGTAATGTGTTACGTAAAAACGGATTCCTTCAGGTCTATAATCTACGCGGCGGCATCCTTGCATGGCAAAAAGAAAACCTGCCCCTCGTTAAAAAATAGTTTCCAGACACCTTAATTAATTTAACAAGAGTAACTCAACATGACTGAACAGGACAACCAGGAAGAACAGGAAGACCAACAGGAATTTGGCATTCATTCTATTTACCTCAAGGATGTTTCTTTTGAATCACCCAATGCACCCGAAATTTTCACGACAGAATTCAAGCCGGAAATCCAGATGGGGGTTAACATTGATACCTCGCCACTGGGGGATGATGTCTATGAAGTGGTCTTGTCTATTACGGTCAGTGCCAAGGCCGGTGAAAAAACCGGTTTTCTGGTTGAGCTGCATCAGGCGGGTATATTTACATTAAAAGGCTTCAACGAAGAAACCCTGGGGCCCATGCTGGGCATTTATTGTCCGAATGTGCTTTTTCCGTATGCGCGCGAATCGACCGCCAGCCTGGTAACCAAGGGTGGCTTCCCCCAGCTCCTGCTGGAACCCGTCAATTTTGAAGCCATGTATGCGCAACACCTGGAAAATCAGCAAGGCACCATTCAATAACAGCACCCTGCAACCCGCACACCATGTCAGCCACAAATATAAAATCCATTGCTGTCATCGGTGCCGGTTCCTGGGGTACCGCGCTGGCTATTCTATTCGCCAGAAAAGGCATCCATACCACGCTCTGGGGGCATCTGCCGGATCACATGCAACAATTGCGGGACTCGCGAACCAATGAAGAATTTCTTCCGGGCTTTCGGTTTCCGGAAGACCTCGAGCCTTGCATCGAAGCCGGGCAGGCATTAAAAAACACCACCGATGTACTGGTTGTTGTACCCAGCCATGTTTTTTGTAATGTGCTGGCATCGATCAAGCCGTTTCTTGTAAAAAACTGCCGTGTTGCCTGGGCTACCAAGGGTCTGGAGCAGGGTACGGCCAGATTACTGCATGAGAATGCCCGTGAAGTACTCGGTGACAGGATTCCATTGGCTGTTATATCCGGCCCTACCTTCGCGCGGGAGGTCGCCGCCGGGCTGCCCACGGCATTAACCATCGCCTCAATGGACAGTGCCTTCGCTGCTGATCTGGCCACTGCCATGAACAGCGAAACCCTCCGTGCCTATACCTGTTCTGATATGACCGGGGTTGAACTCGGTGGCGCCATCAAGAATGTCCTGGCCATTGCGGCAGGCATTTCAGACGGCCTGGGCTTTGGCGCCAACACACGGTCGGCGCTGATCACGCGCGGGCTGGCTGAAATCATGCGCCTGGGTATCAAGCTCGGCGGTGAGGCCGAAACATTTATGGGGCTGACCGGGATGGGTGATCTGGTTTTAACCTGTACCGATGACCAGTCGCGTAACCGGCGTTACGGTATGGCGATAGCGCAGGGTATGAAAAGCGGGGATGCACTGAAATCTATCGGGCAAGTGGTAGAGGGAATACAGACAGCACAAGAGGTACACAGACTTGCAAAACGGCTGGGTATTGAAATGCCAATCACCAACCAGGTCTACCGCGTGATCCATGAAGGAATGGACCCTCGCAAGGCGGTTGATGAACTCTTTGCGCGTGAATTAAAGGCGGAATTCGATTAGGGCTCCTTAGTCATTATGCTGATTTGTACGGTTTGGCTCAGTAGCAGAAATTGTGGTCTCAGGCCTTGCCTGTCAGTGTATTGTCTTTTAACCTCGAGCCCCAGCTTCTGTCATAGAAAGGCTTGCTTTCATTAAAAAAATATTCTGATATCCCGTCATCTTCATCTTCACCCAGGATGATGAAATCAACAATTTCATCCTCATCAGTGGTGTCCCATGCAACTGCCGCCGCCTCCTGGATAACCCTGTCCAGATCCCCTTCACCCTGTAATCCGATGATCAGGTTGGGTACTTCATCCTCGCCCTCATCCTGAATCAGCGCCAGGTAGGCTGCAGCCACGCAATCGTGCTTGCTGAACAGGGTTGTCAGTGAATCAATCATGATTGACGGGTATTTGTCCGGCTCGCCAATCAGAATTTCGGTTTCATGTTCAATAACCCTTTGCTGTGTCTCCTGGCCAATACCATTTTGTAATAATGACGCTACCTCATCCGGCAGGAATTCCTTGCCGTATTCAGAATTTGGATTGATCATCAACTCCGAACCCAGTGTCATTTCAAATAATATGCGTACCGGCAATTCAAGATAGTTCGATTCTGTTTCGACAGACTTCTGTAGATGTAACAGTGAGGTGAAGAAGGGAATAACGCTCGTGCCATCGGGCCTTTCCCAGCTTTGCAGGGAAATCGAACTTCCTTTGTCCAGATATTTTTCACCTAACTCGTCATCGCCCGTGCTGCCGATTACATACGCCAGTGAATCGAGCAGATGCTGGCAGAATTCAGGTCGATGTGCCGGTTCGGTGGACGCCAGCCTTAACAACCTGTCCAGCTTTGACTCGGGTTCATCAATAATATTCATATGATAATTTTGTCCCTTTTTCTCCATTGTAGACCAATCAAATACCACCCGCAGAGCGGGTGGTATGATGAAGGCCCCTGGAAGGGGCCGTTACGACTCTTTTTATACTATTCAAACCCATGATTCAGCCGAAAATGAAAGCGAATAGTAAGAACCATTAAATCTTATTAGCCGCAAATACTCGCAAATATTATATTTCCTAAAACCTTGTTTAGCTACGTATGAACGCAAATAATCATTATCAATATTTGCGAGTATTTGCGGCTATCCCTTTGCACCCCTTAACGGCAGTGCCTCTTTGTGTCTCACCGCCTGAGGCGGTGGTTTACCTGATTTTAATTAATTTTATCTGCTGATTCCCTGTTTAATCCTGAATTGCATTTATAAACCCCTGCTGCCGCCAGGCCTCGAACAGAATCACGGCAACGGCATTGGACAGGTTCAGACTGCGGCTGTTTTCCAGCATGGGTATACGAATATTCTGACCGGCTGCAAGGCTTTTTCGCACAGACTCCGGAAGCCCCCGCGTCTCGGGGCCGAACATCAGGCAATCACCAGCCTGATAACTCACATCGGCATAATCCTGGCTGCCCCTGGTGGTACAGGCAAAGATGCGCCCGGGCTTGACGGCGTCCAGAAAGACCTGGTAGTTATCATGAACCTTGATGCTGGCAAACTCGTGATAATCCAGCCCGGCCCTGCGCAGGCGTTTGTCATCCAGCTCAAAACCCAGCGGCCTGACCAGATGCAGGACACTGCCGGTATTGGCGCACAGACGGATGATATTGCCTGTATTCGGCGGAATTTCAGGTTCGAACAGGACTATATTAAACATACCTTCCAGATTAATAATTCAAAGTACATGGCTGTAGCATAAAGGATATGCGAAAATAAAGTTATATAAGAATACAGATCAGGAGACTTTTTAAGTAAGAAGATGAATAAATCCCTGCATACAGAATTTTGCGGAATGTCTTTCAATTCCCCGCTGGTCCTGCTTTCCGGATGTGTCGGCTTTGGTGAGGAATATACCCGTGTACAGGGTTTTAGCAATCGTGACGTCGGTGCGGTTTGCCTTAAAGGCACCACCGGGGAGGCGAGACCGGGTAACCCGCCCCACCGTATCTATGAGACGCCGGGCGGTATGCTCAATGCGATTGGATTACAGAACCCGGGGGTTGATCATGTTGTCAGTGAAATCCTGCCGTCGCTGAATTTCGATGAAACACGATTTATTGCCAATGTCTCCGGCTCGACTATTGAGGAATATCGTGAGGTTACAAAACGGTTTGATGATTCCGATATTGACGCAATCGAGGTCAATATCTCCTGTCCGAATATCAAGGCGGGTGGTATGGCCTTTGGTAATGACCCGGACATGTCAGCGAAGGTTGTCGAGGCCTGCCGCTCGGTCACTAATAAACCGTTAATCACCAAGCTGTCACCCAACCAGACTGATATTGCAGAAAATGCAAGGCGCTGTATCGAGGCAGGGAGCAATGCCCTTTCCGTGATCAATACCCTGATGGGCATGGCGATTGACATTGAGAGCCGCTCGCCGGTACTCGGTAACATTCGGGGTGGACTGTCGGGTCCGGCGATAAAACCGGTGGCATTGCTAAAGGTTCACCAGGTCTACCAGGTCTGCCGTCGGCATGGCATCCCGATCATCGGGCAGGGTGGTATTGTGTCGGCCAGTGACGCAATTGAATTTCTGATAGCCGGTGCATCAGCGATTGGCATAGGCACTGCATTATTCTATGACCCGCTGGTTTGCCAGAAGATCAACCAGGGAATTCTGGACTATCTGGGCCGGCACAAGCTGAATGACGTCAGCCAGCTTGTCGGCACACTGGCCGTGAATTAAAAACCCGTGATGCGGGTACAACAAATATAATCATTTCAATTCACTGTCCCGTTAACCCATGACGAATGTAGTTGGAATGTAAGCGGCAAGTGTGTTTCGGGCTAACCCGTAATCCGGACATGGAACCGGCAGGCCTGATCAAGACACGCAAAACATGCCATCCATGGCGGCTCGGCTGCCGCGTCCGTGCGGCAGACGGTCCTGATCAGGCCTGCCGGTTCCATGTCCTCACATTTATACGTGCTTCATAAAGTTAACGGGACAGTGATTTCAATTAATAAACTCAATTTCCCGCCGCCGCAGTAGAATCATCCTAAGTCCGACAGGCTCCTGGTATCCAGCTTAATAAAACGCTCATCCGGAAATTCACCTGAATATCGTATTTTGGATGGTTTTGATTACCTGGTGCCCGGGTTGGGATGGAATCTGGAACCGTAACAGCATTATTCCATGTTCAGTTCCTTAATCTTGCGGGTCAGCGTATTCCTGCCCCACCCCAGTAATTTAGCCGCGTCCTGTTTCCTGCCGTTGGTATGTTTCAGGGCCACTTCAATCATAACGCGCTCAAACCTGGGCATGGCCTTGTCCAGCAGATCCACTTCACCTTCTGACAGGCTCTTGTCTGCCCAGCGACGGAGTACCGAATCCCAGTCCTCCATCCTGTTTCCAGCGGTCTCGGTTTTTGTGGCCAACTCCGGCGGCAGGTCTTCTATCAGAATTTCACGGCCAGACGCCATCACCGTTAACCAGCGGCAGGTATTTTCCAGTTGGCGTACATTGCCGCGCCAGTCCTGCATCATCAGGTATTCATAAACCTCCGGCCTGATAATTTTGGGCTCAACATTCAGTTCCACCGCAACCTTCTGCAGGAAGTGATTGCATAACAGCGGAATATCATCAATCCGTTCACGTACAGAGGGGACATGAATGCGTATGACATTCAGGCGGTGGAAAAGATCTTCACGAAAGCTGCCATCCTCGACCCGTTCCTCAAGGTTCTGGTGTGTCGCTGCAATAATCCGTACATCGACACGAACCGGTGTATGACCGCCAACACGGTAGAACTCGCCATCGGCCAGCACGCGTAACAAACGTGTCTGAAGTTCAGCCGGCATGTCGCCTATCTCGTCGAGAAACAGCGTGCCGCCATCGGCCTGCTCAAAACGACCCTTGCGACTGCTTTGTGCGCCGGTAAAGGCGCCTTTTTCATGCCCAAACAGTTCGGACTCGAGCAGGTCGCGTGGAATTGCCGCCGTATTGAGCGCAATAAATGCCTCCTTCATGCGTGGACTGTGGCGATGTAATGCCTGTGCAACGAGCTCCTTGCCGGTGCCGGACTCACCATTTATCAATACGGTAATATTAGACCGGGATAGTCGCCCAATGGCCCTGAAAACCTCTTGCATGGCGGGCGCCTTGCCAATGATCTCGGCCGTTGCCTCCTGCCTGTCTACGGTGCCGGCCTCTGCCTGCTCATCATAAAACTGAACCGCGCGCCTGATCAGGTCCGTTGCTACATTGACATCAAAGGGTTTTGGCAAATATTCGAATGCGCCGCCCTTATAGGCCGACAATGCGCTGTCCAGATCGGAATGGGCGGTCATGATGATAACCGGGATACCCGGGTATTTGTCGTCGATCTGTTCAAGCAGCGATATGCCGTCAATGCCCGGCATACGAATGTCGCTGATAATCACCTTGGGTGACTCAACGGCCAGTCGCTCAAGTATATCGCGGCCATCCGGAAAACTTGTGACCTCCAGGCCGGCCTTGCCCAGCGCCTTTTCAAGCACCCAGCGAATTGACTTGTCGTCGTCAATGACCCATATACAGTCACCCACTGTCATTATCCTTCTCCATTGGTATTAAAATACGAAATATGGTGCTACCCGGCTTGCTTTTACATTCAATCAGACCACCATGTCTGTTTATCAGTGACTGGGCGATAGAAAGGCCCAGGCCGGTGCCTTCGGCCCGCCCTGTAATCATCGGTAAAAAGATTTTATCCAGGATTTCCTCGGGTATGCCCGGGCCTGAATCAATGATGTCGACCAGCACAACCAGTTTGTAACGATTCTGCCCGATGGTGAACTGGCGCTTACTGCGTGTTTTCAATATCAGCCTGCCTTCATCTCCCATCGCCTGGATTGCGTTACGAACCAGGTTGAGCAGGGCCTGGATCAGCTGGCCCTGGTCGGCGTGTATATCCGGAATGCTCGGGTCGTAGTCACGCTCAATTCTGATGGTTTCCGGTGCCTCGGCCTTGATCAGTTGATAGACCCTCTCAAGGACTTCGTGGATGTTGGTATCCTCCTTTCTCGGCAGAGACGTCGGGCCCAGCATTCGGTCTACCAATTGCTGCAACCGGTCGGCCTCATTAATAATGATTTGTGTGTATTCCTTCAGCTCATCACTTTCAAGTTCGCCCTCCAGCAACTGCGCGGCCCCGCGCAAACCGCCCAGCGGGTTCTTGACCTCATGGGCCAGGCCCCTGGCCAGGGCGCGGGCAGTATGGCTTTGTGATATCAGGTTTTCCTCCCTGCTTATCTGCACCTGTCGTTCCATATGCTGAATTTCCACCAGTAAACTGGGGTCGGCAGAGGGTTCGTACAACGGTGTGAAACTGCAATCCACTGTTAATGTCCTGTCTCCCATCAGCTCCAGTTGTGCCTCCCGTTTTGTAAACGGGTGTCCCTGTTCAACCGATGATTTCATCCTTTCTGTCAAACCCTGATTGCCTGTGACCAGATATTGCCAGGATTTCCCCGTGGCCTTTCGGCGACTGATTTCAAACAACATTTCACATGCCGGGTTGATATACAGAACCGTCAACGACTGGTCCAGGATCAATACGGATGTCGTCATGTTTTCGATGATCTGTTTTTGGAGCAAATCAACGGATAATGCCTTGTCTGTGTCGTGCATAGATGGCTGCTTGCAATAACCAATCCAATCTGGATTGTGTTTAGAAAAAATAATGGGGTTCGGTACAATAAAAAATATTTACCCATAATAATCAACAGGATAAAATACCCTGAAGATATCTGACGAACCTGTCGTCACCCAGGGCGGGGCATGTATTTTATCTCTTTTGCACGCTGATTATACAATAATGCACAATAATAGTGCATAAAAAATTTAAATCGCACCTGTCTGATACAGGCCCGGGTTGTCAGGGCACTAGCCCGCATTTCTCACCACCGTTCGTAGCGAGACGGTTCAAGGGTGCGGCATG
>ENA-ORDP01000358-ORDP01000358.1-marine-sediment-metagenome-genome-assembly--contig:-NODE-358-length-30696-cov-12.940309_pt1 | contig 30696 bp, 28 predicted proteins | sample MGYA00248627_ERZ508539 | MGnify/ENA primary metagenome ERZ508539 (study PRJEB26208, sample SAMN05571518) | marine sediment metagenome | biome: deep sea; feature: Hydrothermal vent; material... | reverse complement strand
CGCTTTGTAGCTGCACGCTTCAGGTCTCGCAGAGACATGGCATACACATCAGAGGTTCCTTAGATGTTAAATTTTCTTAAACAGGGTGAAATTATGAAATCTTATAGTTTTCAACTAATAGACGTTTCGCTCAAGAAGATCGCAGCGGTATTAATGGTTTCGGGAATATTCGCTTTCTCTGGCACCGTTTTTGGACAGACAAAAGTTGCGGAAAAGAAACAGGATCAAAAAAAAACCGAGCAGGCTGCAGCTGAAGCTACCGCAGGGCCATCAGCAGGGTCAGTAGCGGATACACCTGCCGGTAATTTGCCTGCAATGATGTCAGTCGACTATATCAAGCAATTTTGCGATGCCTGGAATGCTGATGAATTGATGACCAAAGGTCTAGCTGATTCTGAATGGATAGATAACGATGGTGACAAAGGATTCAAGATAATCCAGCTTTATCGCCGTGATTGTCCGGATAGCCCACATGTGGAAATGCAGTTTGAGCGTCAGGATAATAAGGCTATATGTGTTTATGCTGGTAAGGTCGAAAACCCGGATCTGGACCGTTCTGCCGATTATGAAATGTTTGCAGATACCAGGCGCTGGATAGAAATCGGTAACGGAGATTATGGCCCGTTGAAGGCTATGATGTTTGGTCGTCTGAAATTTAAAGGCCCAAAGATCGAAGCCATGGGGAATATGGGACCATTCAAGAACTTTCTGCTACTGTTTGGTCATTTCCCTTCAGACTCAACGGTTTGCCCTTGATATAGAATTAAGGAACCTCTGATTAATTCTGGACGAAGTAGATTGCGATCTAAAATATTCAGGTTTGAGGCGTAAATCGCACGTAATAGCTAGCTATTGCGAAGGTTTGCAACGAAAAAACTGGATATTTTAGGCGTAAGATACGAGTTCATGAATTGATCAGAGGTTCCTTAAGGTTTAAATACCAGAAAATGCCCCGCTTGCGGGGCATTTTTTATGGATACGAAAAGAATGTATGCAGACTGGAATTTTCATTTTAGCCTATAGTTGTTATGCTCTTTCCGGTGTTATCTAAAAACAGACTGTAGCGCCTCTACAGGCGAAGGATGGAGAGCCAATGAGCAGTAGTGTACAAACAAAAAAAGAAAATAAGGAGGAGCTTGATACAATCCAGTATCTTGCGACCCTTTTGAAGTTTGCTATGGGTAAGGATGCCTCAGATATCCATCTACGTACGCGCATGCATCCTGTAGTGCGTGTAGACGGGCAGCTAAAGATGGTGGAGCGTTTCCCGGCGACATCGCCTGCCTTTATGAAAGATCTTACGGATAAGATCATACCGGAGCACAATAAAGAAGCATTTGAAACACTGCGTCAGGCTGATTTTTCATTTGGCCTGAAAGGAATAGGGCGCGTGCGTGCCAATGCTTATCATCAGCGTGGCAGCATATCAATGGCCCTACGTGTCATTAATACAGACGTGCCCAGTCCTGAATCGCTCGGGCTGCCGGAAACGGTGCGCCGCTTTGTGCATGAAGAGCGCGGTCTGATAATTATAACGGGAGCGACTGGCTCCGGTAAATCGACCAGCCTTGCCTCATTAATCGGCGAGATAAACAGCACCTATGCCAAGCATATACTGACTATTGAAGACCCGGTGGAATTTCTCTTTTCAGATAATAAATCAATTATTTCCCAGCGCGAGGTAGGCGTGGATACCAGTAGTTTCCCGGACGCGATGCGCTCAGCACTGCGTGAAGATCCTGATGTTATTCTACTGGGTGAAATGCGAGACCCTGAGACCATTGATATCGCCCTTACGGCAGCAGAAACTGGACATCTGGTATTCTCAACTTTGCATTCACCTGATGCAGCAGAGACCATCAATCGTATTATTTCTGCATTTCAGCCCAATGCTCAACAGACGATACGCTCCAAGTTGGCCGGAAATCTAAAAGGGGTCGTTAGCCAGCGGTTGCTTCCGAAAGCAGAAGGCAGGGGGCGTGCACTGGCAGCAGAAGTTATGACCGTTTCGGCACTGGTGCGTGAATATATCCTTGATCCTCTACGCGTCGGGGAAATTAGTGGTGTGATAAAGAAAGGAACAGCGGCAGAGGGCATGATCCCTTTTGACCGCAGTCTGCTGGAGCTTTATCGGACGGGAAAGATCACCGAAGATGTGGCACTGCAGTTTGCCAGCAGTCCGACTGATCTAAAATTAAAGCTGGAAGGTTATTAATAGAGGCGCCCTTTAGTCGTTACAGGCTGAAAAATACATTTGATTGTGCTGTTAAAAAGTGATTTAGCATTGCCTTATATACCTTGGTAGCCTAGACTGTAATGATTTAACCAGACAGGCAAGGCATTAATATGGCGGACAGACGTCTACAGGTATTCAACACCGTTGCGCGTTTACTCAGTTTCACCAAGGCAGCGGATTCTCTTCACATGACACAACCGGCTGTTACGTTCCAGGTTCGTCAGCTTGAAGAATATTTCAATACACGTTTATTCGATCGAACCCATAACCGGATTAGTCTTACGGATGTCGGGGAAAAAGTCTTTGTCTATTCAGAGAAAATTCTTGGTCTCTACCGTGAGATGGATAATGATATACGAACGCTTACAGGAGAAATTATCGGTGTTCTGGTGATAGGCGCAAGCACTACAGTTGCAGAATATATGCTGCCGCGTCTTCTGGGGGAATTCCAGGCACTTTACCCTAAGGTTAAGCTTCGCCTGAAAGTGTCGAATTCCCTCGGTGTTGTCCATATGGTCGAAAACAATGATATCGATATAGGGCTTGTTGAGTCTCCCGTGCTTAACAAGAGTCTGGCTGTCAAGGCCTGCTGGCAGGATAATCTGGTTGTTATTGTCGCACCGGACCATCCTCTGGCAGCCAAGAAAAGTGTCCATGTTAGCGAATTAAAAGATCATCCTTTTATTTCGCGTGAGGAAGGCTCAGGTACTCGTAGTGTGCTTGCTGATTATCTTGAAGAAAATAATTTGAGCATGAGTGACCTTGATCTAAGTATGGAGTTCGGCAGTCCTGAGGCGATCAAAAATGCCGTTGAATCAGGTCTCGGGATATCTGTCGTTTCAGAAACTACGCTGGTGAAAGAATTACAGTTAAATACATTGAAAGCAGTAAAAATTGACCCGCCATTACACCGCGCTTTTTCTCTGGTTCATCAGCGGCAGAAGTTTCGTATTCGAGCGATGCAGGAATTTTTAAATTTTGCCCATGAGCGTTGCGATGTTAAAAAAGACAAAGACGAAAAGGCCTGAGGCATATATCGATTCTCGTTCGGCCCATAAATCAGAGGCTCCTTGAATTACTAAAATGCCTGATGAGGAAAAAGTATTATTAAAAAATTTCCGTCAGTTGCCCAAGACTCAGCAACAGACGCTGCTTGATTATGCAGAGTTTCTGAGTCAGCACTATGCCATAGAAGCTGAGCCTGTTGCAGATCATCCACTGGATATACCCCGCCCACAGGAAGAATCTGTGATTAAGGCTGTCAAAAGGTTGTCGAAAACCTATCCGATGCTCGACTCAACAAAACTCTTTGAGAAAACCTCATCATTTATGATGAGAAATCTGATGCATGGAGAAGAGTGTGCTAGCTTGATTGATGAGATGGAGATTTTCTTTGAGGAACATTATCAGGCCTATCATAGGGAAAAAAGCAAAGACTGATAGAGGTGCCCTATAAAATACGAGAGGCTACATTTTGTGCAAGAGCAGCTAAGAATCCCGGGAAATGATTAAGCGCTTGAGAAATATTTCTATTGGGGATGCGTTTAAAATATTTCGCAGAGGGCTGAATACGGGATATTGTCCCATATGCGAGAAAAAAACACTGTTTTTTATAAAAGCTGACGGATTGCGGGATAACTACCACTGCATCAGATGTCGCAGTATCCCCAGGCAAAGAGCACTACTGCAAGTCATGCAACAATTTTTTCCTGACTGGAGAAACTTAAATATTCATGAGTCTTCTCCCAGTGGAGCAACATTTAAAAAATTTTCGTCTGAATGTCAGGGCTATTTACCAAGCCAGTTTTTTTCTGACATTCCCCCCGGCGTGCTTTATTCAGGACACCGCTGTGAAGATTTAGCCCGGCAAACATTTGATGATGAATCCTTTGATCTTGTGATTACTCAGGACGTACTGGAGCATTTGCTGAACCCGATTCAGTCACTGAAAGAAATTTGTAGAACACTAAGGCCGGGTGGGACACATATTTTCACAGTCCCGTGGTACTCCTGGCAGGATACAAAAATTCGTGCGATACAGGAGGATGATAAAGTTGTGTATCTTGAAGAACCGGATTACCACGTAAATCCCATAAATAATGAAGGCTCACTGGTAGTAACGGAATGGGGGAAAGATTTAATTGATACTATTTATGCGAGCTCCGGCATGACAACAACTGTAATACATATACACGATAAACAAGCAGGTATTGAGGCGAAGTTTATTGAAGTCTTTGTAAGCAGAAAGTTATCGGGCAGTATGAACTCACTGACAGATCGCTGGGTGCGTCAATAAGTTAAACCCGGTAAGCAGTTCGAGTCATTACCTTTGACATCAGTCCCATAAGCCTTTTAACAGGCAGGGGCAGTTCGGTACCACCATGATGCAGGGCGGTGGTCGCATGCTTTGCCTCATCAATTTTCATTTGTTCCAGGATGGCTCGACTGCGCTTATCATCCTTAGCGAGTGACGCTAAATGCTCATCAAGGTGACGGACAACCTGATGCTCTGTTTCAGCAACAAAGCCAAGGCTCCATTTATCCCCCAGCATGCCTGCAGTCGCACCAACCAAAAATGAACCGGTATACCAGACCGGGTTGAACAGGCTTTTACGTGCATTAAGGTCTTTCAGCCGTTGCTCACACCACACCAGGTGATCATTTTCTTCGATGGCTGCCTGCTCCATTTTTAACCTGACGTTGGGAAGTTTTGCTGTTAGAGCCTGGCCCTGATAGAGCCCCTGAGCAGAGACTTCACCTGAATGATTAACGCGCATCAGTCCGGCGGCATGCTTCTTTTCCTGTTCACTAAGCTCGGCCTCAGAACAACCAGCTGCTGGGTAGGGCCTGCCGCTTAAAGGCGGTTTGCCAAAGATTGTTCGTAAGGCGGAATCCGCCTGGGATATTAGTTTGTCAACGGGGTTGATGTGGCGAGTTAGCATTTTATTCTCCGAAATCAGGGCGCTGTACTTATTATATATCATTGGGGTGCGAGGCATGACTGAATGTTTTTTATCATGGGCTAGCTATGCGCACTACGCAAAATATCAGCCACCAGGCTAATCGGATGCCTGACAGGAATATCTATACCTATTTGACGCAAACCCTCAGACAGGTGAAGCGCACAGCCAATATTGCTACTCAGAACCACATCAGGCATTTCGTGAGTAATTTGATCCAGCACAGGTTGTCGTAAACTGCTGGATACTTTGTAGTCAGTTAGCATTTTTGTTCCAGCGGCGCCGCAGCAACTGTACGGACTGTTAATCGGTCGTAAATCAATATTGGTAAAACGACTGAGCAGGCGAAATGGTGCGTTTGTATCAGTTGTACTATTTTCCATACTACAGGGTGTATGTAGCAACGCAATTAATTTCCCAGCGCTGAGATTGAGGGCATCCGGCCAGTGGCTATCAATAAAGTAGCTGATTTCGCCGATGCGGCTGGAGAACCCTTTGTCAGACAAATAATCCTTATACGCCACAAGGCTCATGCCACAGCCACTGGCTGTGTGGATGACGGGCGTCGCTGTGGCTGCAAACGCATGGATATTCCTTTGCATCATCCTGATTGCTTCTTCTTCTTTTCCTGCATGCAGGCAGAGGGCACCGCAACAGCTCTGCTGTGGGGGTATGATTACCGAAAACCCTATTCGATTAAGTACATAGATAGCATCATCAAGGGTGCGTCCGTCCATGCTGCGGGACACACAGCCGAGAAAAAGGCTGACCTGTTTGCCTGTCACCGCTGCTGAATATTCTGTTTGCCATCGCCGATGCTGTTGTTTCGATGCCAGGTAATCTGTAAGTTTTCTATCTTTGTCCTGCTTGCCCGGTTTGGGCAGGAGCGGAAGTAGCCATGTAAACCGTGTTGCGACCCGTATCCATTCAGGATTGCGCAGAAAAAAGTCAATTGATTTGCTAGTGACCCTGTTTTTTAACGAAGCTGCCGGTAGTTTCTGCCTGAGTAGATGACGTCCTTTGTCCATTAATCGGGCAAAAGACACTGATGAGGGGCAATGTGTTTCACATGCCCGGCAAAGCAGGCAGCGGTGGATTAATTCATTGAGATGATCTGTGGCGGGCAGCTGCCCACTGGCCATAGCTGAAAGCAGGGATATCCTTCCTCTTGGCGACTCAGTCTCAAGTTGTGTTAGCTGGTATGTTGGACAATGGGGCAGGCACAGGCTGCAGGCCACACAGCGCCCCGCTTCAGTAATGATGAAGTTTTTGTCTGTGTTTATGTTGGAATCTTCAGTCATAAATTTAGTGCGGTATAATAAAACAGGTGAAATAGGAAAGAATTGAATTGTAGGGCAAGAGCCAGTTTTTTCCCATACGAGAGTATTATTTCAGACATTAATTAGAGCTTTCTTGAGGATATCGATGGGCAATTCTTACTATAAATATCATGTATTTTTTTGTACCAACCAGCGGGAGGATGGCCGGCCATGTTGTCAGAATCACCATTCTGTTGAAATGCGGTCATATATGAAAAAACGCATAAAAGAGGAAGGGGAATCAGGAGCAGGAAAAATTCGTATTAACACAGCAGGTTGTATGGACCGTTGTGACCGGGGACCTGTAATGGTGATTTACCCACAGGCGGTCTGGTATACCTATCTTGATGAAGAAGATATCGACGAAATTATCGATAGCCTGATTAACGATGGCAGACAGATTGGGCGTTTGTTGATTAGCGAGTAAAAAATACAGAAATATTTCTTGACAATAAAATAAGAATACACTAATATACTTATCAAGGCCACGGATGACATGAAAGATTGTACGAAAGATTGAAATGGGTTTCTGACGAGGCTTTATTCAGAAACCAGCCTGAAGATTTTCAGGCATTGAAAGACTCCTCCATCCTCCTTTGGTGGTTTGGGCATAGCTACCTCCATTGCTGTGCCTTTTTTTTTACCAAAATATAACAAATACCTGCAAATACTTGTGGCGTACGGCTCTTTTTAGTAATATGCGCGCCCTTTCTTGTTTGAGTTAATTGAAGGAAAACAAATGAAAACGATCTCGGCAAAGCCCGAAACCGTGCAGCGTGACTGGTATATCGTCGATGCAACAGATAAAGTTCTGGGTCGACTGGCCACAGAGGTGGCTCGCCACCTGCGAGGTAAACATAAACCTGTATACACACCTCACGTAGACACGGGTGACTACATTGTTATCATCAATGCTGAAAAGATTCGTGTAACCGGTAACAAGGAAAATGACAAGATGTATCACCACTACACTGGTTTTCCCGGTGGAATAAAGTCAGTTAACCTGAAAACCATGCGTGAAAAGTACCCGGACCGTATCATTATGTCAGCAGTACGCGGCATGATGCCGAAAGGCCCGCTTGGACGTTCCATGCTGTCAAAATTGCGCATCTACAATGGCGCAGAACATAATCATCAGGCCCAACAGCCGAAGACACTGGAGATATAAGCCATGGCAACGGCAGAGGTAAATTACGGAACAGGTCGGCGTAAAAGTTCTACAGCGCGTGTATACATTACCAGTGGAAAAGGTGATATCTTAATCAACAAGCGTCCGCTAGACGTATTCTTTGGTCGCGAGACTGCAAGAATGATCGTCCACCAGCCGCTGAAACTGGTTGAAATGGAAGGCAAGTTCGACATTAATGTCACTGTCAGTGGCGGCGGTATCAGCGGACAGGCAGGAGCCATACGCCACGGTATTACCCGCGCGTTGATTCAGTATGATGAAGAACTTCGTGGTTCATTGCGCAAAGCGGGTTTCGTTACGCGTGATGCACGTAAGGTTGAGCGAAAGAAATTCGGCCTGCATAAGGCACGTAAGGCACCACAGTTCTCGAAACGTTAATGTTCATTGCAGGTGGCTTTTACTGCCTGTAATTTAGGGAACCTCTGATTAAATAGTTAGTGGGGGATCGTCTAGCGGCAGGACTGCGGACTCTGACTCCGCCAACCAAGGTTCGAATCCTTGTCCCCCAGCCAGACAATAAAAAAAGCCCCTGTTTTAGGGGCTTTTTTTATTGTTACTTGCAAAGGATTAGAACCGTGTCCAGGTTCGACAAAATCGTCGGGAACGATTATTAACAGGATCCCGCAATGGCAAAACAGATGGAAGTTTATAAATCAAGATGATACATGCACAAATTTAATGTATCTACTTTGCTAAATTTCAAATTTTTCCTTTATTCTGTACTAAAATATAATAGAGAAGAACTGGTCTGTATTAAGCGTGATAAAATACTGACAGAAATAAAGCCGAATATTTTTTATGAAAATTTTAAATAGAGAAACATCCCCTTACAGGGACCAGAAGCCGGGCATATCCGGACTTCGTAAAAAAGTCGAAGTTTTTCAGCAGGAACACTATCTTGAAAATTTCGTACAGTCTATTTTTGCCAATGCTGAGGAGCTAAAAGGGCATTTATTGATACTGGGCGGTGATGGACGCTATTACAATACGCATGCAATACAGATCATTCTGAAGATGTCAGCCGCTTTTGGCGTTAAGCAGGTGATGGTAGGAGAAAACGGTCTACTTTCTACGCCCGCCGTTTCCTGCCTGATACGTAAGTATCAGGCAGCCGGAGGTATTATTCTATCTGCCAGCCATAACCCAGGCGGTCTGGATGGTGATTTTGGTATCAAGTTTAATATTGCTAATGGCGGGCCGGCACCAACGAGTTTTACTGATGCGGTGTATGAAACAAGCAAAACGTTACATGAATATCAGATTGTCGACTGTGGCGATGTTCCTCTCGACAAACAGCAGGTCTGTTTTATAGGCGATACGCAGATCGACGTGATTGATCCTGTTGATGACTATGCTGAATTGATGGAGCATCTGTTTGATTTTGAAAAAATTAAATCGCTGTTTACCTCGGGCTTGCTTACCATGTGCTTTGATGCAATGCATGCGGTAACGGGTCCATATGCCAAAGAGATCTTCAGCAAGCGCCTGTCGGCCAATGTCGGTGCGGTGATCAATGGCATTCCTCTGGAAGATTTTGGTGGGAGACCCCCTGACCCAAATTTAATCTACACCAGAGAACTGGCTGAACGATTAAATTCCGGCCCTGGCTCACCCAGTTTTGGGGCTGCTTCAGACGGAGACGGTAGTCGAAATATGATCCTCGGACGCAATTTTTTCGTTAACGCCAGTGACAGCCTGGCGATTATGGCGGCGAATGCACATCTATTACCTGGTTACAGGCAGGGTGGTTGTGGTATTGCACGATCATTGCCGACCAGCCACGCTGCAGATAAGGTCGCAGATTCACTCGGAATCGACTGCTATGAAACACCAACTGGCTGGAAATATTTTGGAAACCTGCTGGATGATTCTCGAATTACACTTTGTGGAGAAGAAAGTGCTGGATCAGGCTCAGATCATATCCGTGAAAAGGATGGAATCTGGGCAGTATTATTCTGGTTGAATTTGATTGCAGTCAAACAGCAATCAGTAGAGGAAATTACCCGTTCACACTGGACACGATTTGGCCGTCATTATTATACCCGTCATGATTATGTAGCTATTGCAAATAATGTGGCTGATACACTTATGCAAGACATCAGGGATAGCGGGCCATCTCTGGCAGGCCAGACATATTCTGAAAATAAAGTGTTACTGTGCGATGACTTTTGCTACGAGGATCCGGTTGATAAGAGCTTTAGTAATAATCACGGAATTAGAATCCTCTTTGAAGATGAGTCCCGTATTGTCTTCAGGTTATCTGGTACCGGGACTGAGGGTGCAACGCTGCGTATCTATATTGAAAGGTTTGTAACAGACCTAAGCTTGCATGATATGCCAACCCAGACAGCGTTGGCCGAACTGATTGGTGCCGCTAACAGCATTGCTGACATCAAAAACCGTCTTGATCGAGATGGTCCTGATGTCATTGCATGAGTGTCTGCTGTTTAGAGTCGGGTTAGTATCTGTCAGAGATCCAGTTTCCAGATGTCGTCATTATACTCCATCATCGTTCTGTCAGTTGAGAAATAGCCACTGCTGGCAGTGTTGTTGATGCTCATTTTTATCCAGTTTGCTCGGTTACGGTACGCTCGAGATATCTGTTCCTGTGCTTCAATATAGCTTCTGAAATCTGCCAGCGTAAGCCATGGGTCAGTCGGATTCATCAGGGATGTAATTATTTCATCAAAAATACCAAATTCAAATGAATTAAAATGCCCACAGTTAAGGAGATGCATGACGCGCTTCAGATCATTATCTTCGGCAATAATTCGTTCAGGTTGATATTTTTTTCGCTGTTGTTCAACTTCATCAACACGTAACCCGAACAGGAAAAAATTTTTCTTTCCAACTGCTTCAAGTATTTCAATATTTGCACCATCATAAGTACCTATAGTAATGGCACCATTCATCATGAATTTCATGTTTCCAGTTCCGGATGCCTCCTTTCCTGCTGTTGAAATTTGTTCAGATAAATCGGTACCAGGACAGATGATTTCCATACTTGAAACATTGTAATTCGGTATGAAAGCAAGTTTCAATTTATCCCTGACCTGAGGGTCGGTATTGATGACATCAGCGACATTATTGATTAACTTTATTATCGACTTTGCCAGTTGATATCCTGGCGCTGCCTTACCACCGATAAGCACACAACGATTGGTCCAGTTTTTTGTGTCGCTTCGCTTGATGCGATCATAAAGATGAATGACATGTAAGACATTCAGTAACTGCCGCTTATACTCATGTATTCTTTTTACCTGTACGTCAAATAATGAATCGATATCAAAATCGATATGACATTTTTCTTTTACCAGTTGTGCAAGGCGCTGCTTATTAGCTTTTTTGACATTAAACCAACGTTCGGAAAAATCACTATCACTTGCAAATTTCTTTAATTTACTTACTTTTCCAAAGTGACGTATCCAGTCACTACCAATTTTTTCTGTGATAAGCGAACTCATTAAGGGGTTACAATGCGCGACCCATCTACGAGGTGTGACTCCATTGGTTTTATTATTGAACCTGTCTGGAAATAACTGGTAAAAATCCCTGAACAGACCTTCTGTCAGTAAACGTGTATGCAGGGCAGCAACGCCATTTACAGAGAAACTCCCAACGATTGCGAGGTACGCCATGCGTACATAATTAGTATCACCTTCCTCTATGATTGACATCCTTCTCTGCCGATCTGTGTCACCCGGCCATTGTCTGGCTACCATTTTTAGAAAGCGGGCATTTATTTCGTAAATTATCTGGAGTATGCGAGGGAGAAGTTTCTCGAAAAGTGGTACTGGCCATTTCTCAAGAGCTTCAGGCAACAATGTATGGTTGGTGTATGCCATTGTCTTTTGGGTGATGTCCCAGGCTTCATCCCAGGGAATATTTTTTTCATCTATTAGTAATCGCATTAGTTCAGCAACAGCAATTGCTGGATGTGTGTCGTTCAACTGAAAAACATTTTGTTTGGCAAAATGTGTAAAGTTGTCGCCTTCGTTGATTGACCACATGCGTATCACATCCTGAAGGCTAGCCGAAGCAAGGAAATATTGCTGCTTAAGCCTTAGTGCCTTACCATTCTCACTGCTGTCATTTGGATAGAGCACCATAGTGATATGCTCAGCCTCATTGATCGCTTCTACCGCTTCTGGGTAACTACCTGCATTGAAATCGTCCAGGTTAAAGACATCGGTTGTGCTGGCGCTCCATAAACGTAAGGTATTGACGCAGTCGTTTTGGTAGCCAGAAATTGGCACATCATACGGAATTGCCAGGACATCAGACGTATCAAACAGAAGATGCCGCTTGTTGCCATACTGGTCGGTAGATGTTTCAACATGTCCACCGAACTTTATTACCTGGGTGTACTCGGGACGTTCAAGTTCCCAGGGGTTACCATTCTTTAACCAGTGGTCAGGCTCCTCAACCTGGTATCCGTTTTCGATTTCCTGGCGAAACATGCCATATTCATATCGAATTCCATACCCGACGACCGGGAGTTTCAGTGTTGCACAACTATCCATAAAACAGGCAGCCAGGCGACCCAGCCCACCATTACCAAGGCCTGCATCGTGTTCCTCGCTTAGTATCTCCTCAAGATCCAGTGCATACTGATTCATGGCGGTTTTTGATTGACTGTTAATGTCAAGGTTAAGGATATGATTGCCAAGTGATCGCCCGATAAGAAATTCCAGTGATATATAATAGGCCTTTCTGACGCCTTTTTTCTCATGCAATCGCCATGTGTTCCTCCATCCAGTCATTATGTGATCACGGATTGTCAGGGACAGTGCTTCATACAGGTAATACGGCACACAACCGACAAAGCGGCCCATGTGGTGGGTCAAATACCTTTCAAAGTCGTTAGCTAATGTTTCGCTGTCAGTAGGTAATTTTTTCATGACAGGTATTTCTGAAGTAGATAGCGGAAGAGATTTAGACATGCGTTACCTTTGATACAATACCATAAATTTAGATATGTTTTTTTTACTCATTGGTCGAAGCTGAGACCATTCAAAGCGCCAGTTCCAGTTTCCCTCAGTTGTACCAGGAACATTCATGCGAGCCGATGAGTCAAGCATCAGCAGGTCCTGCATGGGTAGAATGCATAAGAAAGAAACAGATGACATGGCAAGCCTTATCATTGCCCAGAGACCCTGTTTTTCTGATTTATTCTTCAATCCGGTGTAGCCATTGAAATACGCTCTGTTATAATTGTGATCATCAAGTAGCCAGCCGATCGTTGTATTATTGTCATGTGTGCCGGTATACACTACATCATCGGTTTCATGATGGTGAGGTAAGTGTGGATTAGCATTATTGCCGTCAAATGCGAACTGTAAAACTTTCATGCCGGGTAAGCTGAATGATTTCTTTAATTCAATGACCTGATCAGTAATGACACCCAGGTCTTCTGCAACCAGGGGCAGATGATGGAAGCTATCAAACATCTCACCTAGCATTTCCCTGCCGGGGACTTCTACCCAGCTTCCATTGATGGCCGTTTCATCCTCATATGGAATTTGCCAGTGGGCCTGTAAGCCACGAAAATGGTCAAAACGAAGTAGATCAAAAAGCTGTAGCTGGGTGTCAAAACGGTCTTTCCACCAACTGAACTCTGTCTTTTTCATGTAGTTCCAGTCATATAATGGATTGCCCCATCTCTGGCCTGTGTCAGAGAAGGCATCTGGAGGTACGCCGGCAATGAACGGCATCTCACCATCAATATTCACTAAGAAGTTTTCTCTTTCAGCCCAGACATCAGCACTGTCACGAGCGACAAAAATCGGCATGTCACCGAACAACTCGATGTTATGGTTTGACGCATACTGTCTAATTTCCTGCCACTGTATAAAAAAAATAAATTGCTCAAAAATTGTCTGCTTAACCGAATCTTTAAGCCTGGTGCTGGCATCCTCCAGTGCGTCCTGATTGCGGTGACGTAGCGGGTCTGGCCAGTCATACCAGGGTTTGTTCTGATATTGGTATTTAAGTGCCATGAATAAGGCGTAATCATCCAGCCATCTTTTATGTTGAAAGGCGAAATCAGTGATCCCTTGTTGCCATTCTTGGTTGTCTACCTGATAAAAATGTTGAGCAGCCCTGTGCAGGCATGCTTCACGATAGTTATCATCTGACTCGCTGCCGTCGACCCCTGACCTGTCCAGCCAGCCCTTATCTTCCAGCCAGTCCAGACTGATCAAGAGGGGATTGCCGGCGTGAGTAGACAGGCACTGGTAAGGTGACTTATCTTTATGGGTAGGCCCCAGAGGCAGCATTTGCCAGACTTTAAAGCCGCAGGAATGAAGGTACTCGATGAACCTGTACGCCTCATGACCAATATCACCATTTGCAAAAGGGCCTGGTAGTGAAGTGGGGTGTAAGAGCACCCCTGCCCGCCGTTCCCGGTTTACTGATGCTATCCCTGAATTCACTAACATAAATTATTGCTGCGAGTCTGGCAACATTGCCCCACCCATTTCCGGGTTACCCAGGCCAAACGAAAATGTTTTTGACAGATAGTCAGGAGGTTCTACATTTAGCAATTGGTATAGATTGCTCAGGTGCAGGCGAAATTGTTCATCAAAGATAGACACAGATTCTGCTGAGTTGTATTCACCAAACCACCAGAACCAGTCTGAGCTTTCACATGTCGCAAGTTGTATTTCGGCTATTTTTAGCTCATCCTCAGACAATTTCCCCCCTTTGACCACTCGGTCAAAAACTTTCTTTGCTTCAATTAGTATGTCCCAGGCACGATTCTTGTCTTTTTCTCCTATCCAGGTAGAAAAGGTACCGTAGACCCAGCTGCCTGCAACGATTTCATTCAAAGGCTTCCTGCCAACAGGTGATTCAAGGTATTTGCTGTAGGTTGTCAATCTAAGGCCTTTGTGCTGAGCAAGTTTCTCATACAAAGTCTTGAGAAAATGATAGCCGTTCTGGGGGTAATATTCCCAGGCATTTTCACCATCCAGTATGATGGATACAATTGAGTCTGGATTGTGACTGCATTTTTCAGCTATCTTTTCCAGATTATGGACAAGATTTGCGACGGCATCATCAGCATGCCATTTCGAGTATTTGAAACCTATCAGGTCTGATAGTCCACCATCTCTGAAAAAACATGTCACATTGTTGTTGCGGTACTGGTATGCATGGTAGATGCAGTTGTCGGCTACGATTGCGGATTTTTGCAGGGAGTTTCGTAAAACGACCTCACCGCTGGCTAGCCATTTTATACCTGTCTCAGAGATCAGTTCGACTGTCTCAGCGCTGATGCTGCCCTCAGAGGGCCAGCAGCCCTGTGGCTCAAAACCGAAAAAATGCTTGAATACAGCTATGCCCTTTTGTAAATGCCAACGACTTCTTTCAAGACCTCCAGGATACTGGCCGGCCAGCGGCAGGCTGATATCCGGTATGGCTTGCCTGGCGGAGTGAATATCGAGTAGTAACGGGACAATAGGATGAGCGTACGGTGTCATCGACAATTCAATTCTGCCTGCTACAGCCAGCCGACGGTATCGATCAATAACACCGCTGATAAGTTCATAGTACACCTCAATCAATAAATGGCGGTCATGGAGATTGAAGCGCCGGGCCTTTTTCATCAAAGCTTTTATGCGGTTATCGGAAATACGGACCGTTTCCGCAGTCCAGGCGAGGTGATACCAGACCAGTAAATCGGAGAAATACTGTTCAGAAAAGTAACCGAGCCACTCTGTACTTTTTAGTGCTGTTTCGGCCATGTCAACCAGAAAGCCAAAGACTTCGAAACGGTCTATCAATCTCTCTTTATTTGCACGTAAACAGGCCTTGATGATATGCGTACGATTTTCCTGGTTTAGTGATAAAACTGGATCTGCGAGCGCAGACAGGAGAGGGTCTCTTAACGCCTTTCCATGATGTAAATAATTTTCCAGTTGTTGTGCATAGTCATCGATCTGTTCGAGTAATACCGGTGCAAAGTTTACAACGGCACGTGCCTGATCATTGTTTTCCAGGTGCGCGACCATATCGACATAGTCTTTGATAGTGTGAAGGTATGTCCATGGCTGGTGATATTCACCGCTACGCAGGTCACGATACTCCGGCTGATGCATATGCCAGTAAATGACTACATTCAGAGGATTTCTGTTTTCAGAATTATCTGACATGATGGATAACTTGTCCGAGCATATCGGGGGTTACCAGAACAACACCATTAGGAGAAACATAAAATCGGCTTTTATCCTCTTCAATATCCTCACCGATGACAGTCCCTTCTGGAATTTTACAGCCCTTGTCGATAACAGCATGATTAATTTTGCAGTTTCTTCCAATACTGACATTAGGAAGGATGACAGATGATTGGATTTTACTGTAGCTGTTAACATTGACATTGGAGAACAATAAGGAGTGGCGGACAAGTGCGCCCGAAATAATGCATCCTCCTGATACCATTGAGTCAACTGCCATGCCTCTTCTATCATCAGAATCGAATACAAATTTAGCTGGCGGTAATTGTTCCTGATACGTCCAGATAGGCCATTCTTCATCATATAAATTAAATTCAGGGGTAACACCGATTAATTCCAGGTTGGCCTCCCAGAATGCATCAACAGTTCCTACATCTCGCCAATAGGGCTGTGTGTCACTTTTTGTATCGGCAAATGGATGGGCAAAGGCTCGATAATTTTTAATAGCGTGGGGGATGATATTATTGCCAAAGTCATGACTGGATTCTGGCGTATCGGCATCACGAATTAATAATTCAAACAACATGTCTCTGTTAAATACATAAATTCCCATTGAACAGAGGGCTTCATTCTCATTGCCGGGTAATGGAACCGGGTTTTTCGGTTTTTCCTCAAAACTCTTTATTCGAAAATTATCTTCTATACTCATTACGCCGAATACCGAAGCCTTTTCTATCGGTACTTCTATACAGCTGACAGTCACATCCGCCCCACTTTCCACATGTCTGGCCAACATCTCACCATAGTCCATTTTGTAGATATGGTCTCCAGCAAGTATCAGGATGTACTCAGGAGAATGGGAACGTATGATATCCAGATTCTGATAGATTGAATCAGCCGTTCCTGAATACCAGGAGGCTTCAATGCGTTGCTGAGCAGGCCATAGTTCAACGAATTCACCGAATTCACCTCTAAATTGCCACCAGCCCCTTTGAATATGTAAGATCAGTGAATGTGCTTTGTACTGAGTGAGTACGCCTATTCTACGTATGTCAGAGTTTATGCAGTTTGACAAAGGAAAATCGATAATGCGAAATTTTCCTCCAAATGGGACAGCCGGCTTGGCCCGCCACATAGTCAGATGTTTTAAGCGTTCACCATGTCCACCAGCCATAATGAGAGCGAGGGTGCTTCTGGTCAGGTTACTGACAAAACGGGGTGATTTTTCTATATTCATTCGTTCAATTCCCAACATATTCGAGTGTCAGCTTGCGAGTAGATTTCTATGCGGAAACCTGATTGTATGCAATGATTGTTACAGTTTCTTCATCGCATGAAACATACAACCAAAAGATCCCACCGTTTGGTGCATGGGTGCCTCAATGCTGCCGTATATTGCCTTCGCTATGTTACCCTCTCATTGTGCAATAATTTGATGTGAAAGTAAGTGCATATTTCATATGAAGCTGTCTGAGTATTCAGCGATACATTAAAAAAGTAGAATGATAGGATAAAAAAGCAGATTTTTGCACAGAAATTACTCGTCGTGCATATTACAATATACACAAAGAAAAAATTTAGTAAATGAATAGCTTAAACTCTGCAACGGGTAATTATGTCGCAAACAAAAACTCTATTATCATCTAAAATCAGCAAGTTGCTTGATGTTATGCAGGTCGATCTCGAAAAGATTGCACAGGCCCGTCATCATGATCCATTTTCTGTGTTGGGAAATCAGGCCAGTCATCACGGTGATTTTATACTGTTTTACTCGCCTGATACCCAGCAGTTGAGTGTGACAGAAAAAAATATTCCAGCACAGCGCTATGGCGATAGTGATTTTTTTGTCTGTTCAGAGGGGCTGGATCAAATTGGCGAACATAATTTAGTCAACCGGACGGACACCAGAAATAATATCAGTTCTTTTCATGACCCATACAGCTTTAAGCCACAAATCGAAGATTATGATCTGTATTTATTTGCAGAAGGGAAAAACTTATATATCTACAGGATACTGGGCGCACATCCCAGGACTATTGATGGTATTGCTGGTGTGTTATTTGCTACCTGGGCACCCAATGCCGGGCGTGTGAGTGTTATAGGCGACTTTAATGAATGGGATGGCCGACGACATCCTATGCGCACACATGGTAGTAGCGGTGTTTGGGAGCTGTTTATACCCGATATTGAAAATGAGTGCCTCTACAAGTTCGAAATTAGTAACCGTGACTCCGGAGAAATCCTGTCTAAGACTGATCCATATGCTCAGCAGCTTGAATTGCGTCCACGCACGGCATCGGTTGTCAGGGAAGCTTCATTGTTTCAGTGGAGTGATAATGTGTGGGTTCGGGAAAGGCAGGGAAAAAACTGGTTACATGCTCCCCTGTCTATTTATGAATGCCACCTGGGTTCATGGCAACGTGATGAAAATGGTGATTTTCTGGACTACCACGAACTTGCTCATCGCCTTGTAGAATATATCGGGGATACCGGTTTTACCCACATTGAATTATTGCCCATTACAGAACACCCACTCGATGCTTCCTGGGGGTATCAGACAACGGGATATTTTTCACCTACCCATCGATTCGGACAAGCTGACGATTTTCGTTATTTTGTAAATTACTGTCATGAGCATGGTATAGGCGTATTACTTGACTGGGTGCCCGCCCATTTCCCCCGTGATGAGCACGGCCTGGCCCGCTTCGATGGTAGTGCTCTCTATGAACATGAAGACCCCCGTCGCGGGGAACATCGTGACTGGGGGACATTAATATTCAACTACGGCCGAAATGAAGTTAAAAATTTTCTGATTGCCAGTGCTGTTTTCTGGTTGGAGGAATTTCATCTGGATGGCTTACGCGTCGATGCAGTTGCATCAATGCTGTATCTAGATTATTCCAGAGATGAAGGAGACTGGATACCTAATTTACATGGTGGAAATGAAAATATTGAAGCGATCGGGTTCCTCCGAGAATTAAACACTATTACACATGCGAGTTTCCCGGGGACGATGATGATGGCTGAAGAATCCACAGCATGGCCTCAGGTTACCCGCCCCGTCACCCTGGGAGGTCTTGGTTTTAGCATGAAGTGGAACATGGGATGGATGCATGACACGCTACACTATATGTCGAAAGATCCGGTACACCGCCATTATCACCATGATCGACTCACATTCGGGCTTTTATATCTGTTTAGCGAGAATTTTATCTTACCCTTTTCACACGATGAGGTTGTACACGGTAAAGGTTCAATGCTGAATAAAATGCCTGGGGATGAATGGCAAAAATTTGCCAATCTACGTTTACTTTATACCTATATGTTCACCTACCCAGGGAAGAAACTGCTGTTTATGGGATGTGAGTTCGGCCAGAGGGCAGAATGGAACCACGATACGGGGCTGGATTGGTATGTTCTGCAATATCCTTACCACGCTGGATTAAAAAAACTGATATCTGATCTGAACCGTTTATATACTTTACAGCCCGCACTGCATAAATACGATTTTGAACCCCAGGGTTTTGACTGGATAGATTGTAATGATACCGACCAGTCTGTTCTGTCCTATCTGCGCAGTACTGAGCACGAATCCATCATTGTCGTGCTCAATTTTACACCTGTGGTTCGTGAAAATTACCGTATTGGGGTACCCGAGCGGGGAAACTACGAGGTCATATTTAACTCTGATTCGAATTATTATGCTGGCGGCAATGCTGGGGGCTTCACCATCGTGCAGGCTGAGGAGGTTCCCTGGATGAATCACTCTGTGTCCGTGAGGCTGACGCTTCCGCCCCTGGCAGGTCTGGTGCTAAAAATACAGGATGAGTAAAGTTCTCTATGTTTGTAGCGAAGCCTATCCTCTGGTTAAAACCGGCGGACTGGGAGATGTCGCTGGTAGCTTACCTCCAGCCCTGTTGAAGAAATCACAGGATGTTCGACTATTATTGCCCGCTTATCCTGACGCGCTCAGTAAGACTGGCAAGCACAGGGTGCGTGTCAGCACCTCCTGTTACCAGCTGCCGGTGAAAATTATTGAAACAAGGCTGCCAGGCACGAATGTCATAGTCTGGCTGGTTGATTGCCCGGCAGCTTTCAACAGGCCGGGTGGGCCATATGTTGATGAACGCGGTCATGAATGGCATGATAATGCACTCCGATTTGCGATTTTCTGTCATCTCGCAGTAGAGCTATCATTAGACAGGCATGGTTTGCAATGGCGGCCAGACGTGGTTCATTGTAACGACTGGCAAACTGGGCTGGTTCCTGCGTTATTAAGCTTATATCAGAACAGACCGGCGACGGTGTTTACCATACATAACCTTGCGTATCAGGGCGTCTTTGACCAGCAAATCTTTTCAGCTTTACGATTGCCACAGGAACTCTGGCATATAGATGTGCTGGAATATTATGGACAGCTTTCATTTATTAAAGGTGGCATTACCTGTGCAGATAAAATAACAACGGTCAGCCCCAGTTATGCACGTGAAATTCTGCAACCCGAGCATGGTTATGGTCTGGATGGTCTACTGAGAAGCCGCGCTAAAGATCTCTTCGGTATACTTAATGGGATTGACGTTAAGCTCTGGAATCCGGGCACAGATACATATCTTGAAAAGAAATATAATCGACGCTCGCTGAACAACAAAAAGCTAAATAAAACTTACTTACAGAAAGTCTTAAAACTGCCTGTCGACAGCTCAGTCCCGATGCTGGGTATGGTAAGTCGGCTTGTACAGCAGAAAGGTCTGGACATACTTTTACAAAGTCTGCGAGATTTATTAGCTCTGCCGATTCAGCTGGTTGTTCTGGGGACAGGAGATGTGGGGTATGAAAAACAATTATCTGAATGGTCTCAGAAACACCCTGACCGTCTGAAAGTTATTCATAGTTACGACGAGGCAATGGCTCACCGTATTGAGGCGGCTTCTGATATTTATCTGATGCCGTCTTATTTTGAACCCTGTGGCCTTAACCAGTTATATAGCCTGCGATATGGCACATTACCCGTGGTCACCCATGTTGGGGGACTGGCAGATACGGTGGTAGATGCGGTTCAGGAGAATATTGATGATAACACTGCCAATGGTTTTGTGTTGTATGAGCACTCCTCATCTGCCTTGCTAGCCACTGTGCAACGAGCTCTGGCTTTGTATGGAAAACCTGAGTTATGGCGACAGCTTCAACTCAATGCTATGAGCGGGGATTTTTCTTGGAAAGCCAGTGCCGAGTACTTTATTAAACTGTACCAGAGCCTGGCATAACAAAAATTGACGGACTAAGCTGACGAAAGAAGTGCGCGGGAGCCTTTAACTGTGTAATTTTTTTGCTGATGCGAAACAGTCATTCCGCCAAATACATCCGTACTGATCACATTCGCCATCAATAGCAGTAGCAAAACAACTAAAATTTCCCTCTGAACCCTGTATCGCCTGAATCAGTTTCACCTTATTCATTCTCGAGGTTTTAATTCCAAAATCTTTTGCAAGGCCGCGTATTTCCTGCATGTTCATAATGACTCTCCTTTAAAGAACCCCTTTACATTAATAAAGAATTTCTCCCTGTCTGACAAAAACAGGCCAGATGTCACACTACCTAACTCCCAGTGTGTCTCACAGGCTTTATTATACCGTCTTCTTATACCTTCGATTATTATAACTCATTCAACATGAAAATATTGTTAAAGTCTGATGTGGCATGATGCCGCTAAAAGACAGCCAGCTGGGATACAGGAAGAACGAATCCTGTCAGCAATTTATCGTGCCGTGTGGATTCAAAGTCAGGACAACCGAAAAAATTACACCAGACTGGGTCATAACATCGAACCATTGCATAACTGGCTATTGCGAAGGTTTTCAACGAAAAAACTGTCAATCGGCGGTCGAGCAGGCTTATTCAGTATTGAGGCGGGAGATGATTCTGACAATTTGCAGGACTTTTTCGCTTCGATTGATTACTTTTTCACTAAAAAAATTGGTATTGGGCTCGTCTAAAATACATCAATATTGACGTGAAAATCAAATGAAGACACCTATCGTCAGTTCTAACAATATCAAACAATCAGGCCCTGTTGCCTATGTATCTACAGGATTTGGTTCCTGATCAGGACATTAATTTGTATCAGAAAAACAACAAATTGCAAAATACTGTCGTAAACGATACAAAATAATCACATTTGATGTTGTACTTACGCAATTATCTAGGTAGTATTGCCCTATCACAGGGTGGTTCTGTAGGATCACCACTAAATAGTGATTTAATCTTTTATTTTCATGTTCCTGAAGAGGAGAGAACAATGCAGAAAACGTTAATTGCAATGGCTGTAGGCGCTACAATCGCTGCCGCACCATTAGTTGCAGCACAGGCTGACGTAAAATTACGCGGCCAGCTGGAAGTAGAACTTGTCAATACCGATGGAGGTAAAATTAATAATCAGGTTGCGCAGGGTGATGCAGGCGGACGTAGTCGTGTCTACATCGATGCCAGCAAGGATCTCGGCAATGGTTTGAAGGCCTTTGGCCGGTACGCCTGGAAAATGAATCCATCAGACGGTTCACAGTTTGGTGCTCGTGATCAGTGGGTGGGTCTGAAAGGCGGTTTTGGTGCAGTAAAATTTGGTCGTATGCCTACGCCATACAAAATGAATGGCGGTGTTAAGTGGGATCCGTACACAGCAACCTTCCTGGAAGCACGTCGTTCAGGTGGTATGTCTGGTGATGCCAAGGGCCACAATGGCTTTGTCAACGATATCATTATGTATGCCTCACCTAAATTTGCCGGCATAAAATTCCAGGCTGGTTATATTGCCGATAAGAATGCTACTGGTGGTGGCAAAAAGCCAGCAGCAAATGGCACATTCCTGTTCGGTGGCACCGGTGTCTGGGGTCCTATCTCAGCAATAGTTGGATACCAGAAATTCAGGCAAAGAGCAGTTGGTGCCGTTAAAGGTAAAGGCGATGTCAAGCAGGCCAAAATTGGTGTCCGCTATAAGGCCAATGGCCTGATTGCCGCATGGCAGTATGAAGACGTTGATAGTGTGGGCAGCATCCGCGTAAATGGCAATAAGATTGCAACTGTGGGTGCAGGCAAAATCAACTGGGTAAACCTGGGTTACAAGTTCGGCAACACGCTGATCACAGGTAGCTACGGTAAGACGAATGCGGACAACAACGGTCAGGATGTAGATTACGGTATGATCGGCGCAACCTACTTCCTCGCCAAGAAGGTTCGTGCTTATGTTGGTTATGCACAAACCAAGACTGATACCAAATACAAGATGATTGGTGCAGGTATGCGCTACGACTTCTAAGTCACACCGCAATACAATTAAGAACGGGACCTTCGGGTCCCGTTTTTTTTGTCTGCAGCTTTTAGTTTCTGTAGAGTGAATCCTGTACGGCTTGTAGTATAAATACTGTAGGTTCGAATTTATTCGAACATTTTAAGCGGATAATTTCTCTTTGTGCGAATGAATTCGCACCTACAGTTACCATCGGTTTTTTATAAATTGCTATATTACCGGGAATTTTTATGAGTTAAATGAAGCAAGCAAATACATTTCATTGAAATGAAAATACTTTATCGACAACCATCTTCCTGGCTTTCATTTCTATACTCCATCACGTATTGTTCACGCTAGCTTGATTAAGGATTTACTATGACGAAGATAGGTATTATTGGTGGCACCGGCTACACCGGGGTAGAGCTGATAAGACTGCTGGCAAGACACCCGCAGGCTGAATTGGTGGTTGTGACCTCTCGAGCTGAATCGGGTCGACATGTATCAGAGGTATTCCCCAGCTTGAGAGGGGTTTGTGAGCTGACTTACAGCAAACCTGACAGTGATAGCTTTGCTGACTGTGATGTGGTGTTTTCAGCCACACCCAATGGCATTGCTATGACCATGACACGTGACCTGATGGATGCTGGTATTCGTCTCATCGACCTGGCGGCTGATTTCCGCATAAAAGATTCTACTGTCTGGGAGCACTGGTATGGCATGCAGCATGCCTGTCCTGAGTTGCTGGATGATGCAGTTTACGGCCTGCCTGAAGTAAATCGAGATGCGATCCGGGCTGCCAGACTGGTAGCCAACCCCGGTTGTTACCCGACAGCCATCATTCTGGGTTGGTTGCCGCTTTTAAAAGCAGGGCTGGTTGATGTCAACGACCTGATTGCCGATGCAAAATCCGGTGTATCCGGTGCTGGCAGGGGAGCTAATGTCGGAACCTTGCTGACAGAAGCAGCAGATTCGTTTAAGGCCTATGCTGTAACAGGGCATCGCCATTATCCTGAAATCGCACAAACTATACTGCAATTATCCGGTAAGTCACCCGGGCTTGTATTTACGCCACATTTAGCACCGATGATTCGGGGTATTTACGCTACACTTTATGCAAAATTAGTCACTGAACAGGCTATTGATTTGCAACAGCTGTATGAAGAAGCCTACGCGGATGAGCCATTTGTTGATGTGATGCCAGCGGGTTCTCTGCCGGATACGCGTTCTGTACGCGGATCGAATATTTGCCGGATTGCTGTCTACCGTAATGAGCAGAGGGTAATAGTTCTGTCTGTAATAGATAATCTTGTTAAAGGGGCCGCAGGCCAGGCGGTACAGAATTTCAATTTGATGTTCGGCTTTGATGAGATAACAGGGCTGGAAGTTGTCCCGCTTGCACCATGATCCTGCTTTTCCTGGCTCAAGAATAGATCTATGACAGAATATTAAGAATGTTTAAGGATGCCAGGACTAGCCTGGAAATAAGGGTAGCAACAGATTCCAGGTGGAAAATTCGCTTGATGTCTGTTCTCGTCGCAGTGTTGTTCGTGACAGTTATTGCTGCCTATGCTTTTGGGAAATATCGTGCGGAGGTAGAATGGCAGCAAGCCATCGAAGCGCTGGATGTTCTTGAGAGTGATTTTACATCTGTAGCCCTGGAAAACGATAAATTAAAGGAGAGTCTTGCATTCGAGAAAGCAAAAAGCAGGAGAGATCTACAGATAAAACGCCAGGCCTATGATGAGGTTGCGCAGACGCTGATATCGACCAGCAGGGAAATTGCCAGTTTAAGAGAAAACATCCGGTTTTATGAGAGTATTATTGAAGGCAATGAGAATAAACAGGGACTGCAAATTAAAACTGTTTCATTACAGTCAGATGGAACTGTAGGAAACTATCGCTACAGGGTTATTATTGTTAATAGCGACTACGGCAAAAAAAAATCAAAAGGCAAGCTGTTAATTGAAGTTGAAGGATTAATGGAAGGGGATCTGAAGACGATAAAAGTACCTACAGGGAGTGCGGGCAAGGATGCACAATTGTTGTTTAAATATCTCCAGAGAGTCGATGGCCTGGTGACAATCCCGGAGGGCTTTTTGCCTCAGCGGCTACATTTAACGGCCCGGCTGTCTGGAAAAAAGACCGAAAAAAAAGAAAAATGGTATAATTGGAATATATTGCTTAATAAAGGACTGCCAGAACAGAGCTGAAGCCTTTTGAAAGTAAACCAGGCAAGTGGCACATTTAGAAAAGGAGGATATTATGCTAGGTAAAAAGCCAACACCTACGGCAGTGGAAAAACCAACAGACAAAATAGATACATTAATTGGGCCTAATACTGAGGTTAAAGGGGATGTTACTTTTTCAGGGGGCTTACGTGTCGATGGAAAATTAACCGGTAATGTTTCGGCGCAGGACTCCAACAATAAGAGTTTACTGACGGTGAGTGAGCAGGGTGAGGTCAGTGGCAATGTAAAAGTCCCCCATGTCATCATTAATGGCCTGATCAATGGCAATGTCACATCAAGCGGTAAGGTTCTATTGCAGAGTAAGGCGAAAATTGTTGGTGATGTCTATTATTCCTCTATTGAGATGGAGCTGGGCGCTACAGTCAATGGCAGTATGGTTTGTGAGACAGCAAAAGAAGCATCTCGAAAGGATTCCGGCATCACCTCGATTTCTAAGCCTGAAACAAAAAACAAAATACTTGACCAGGTTACTCGGGATTGAAATAATATAAGCTAAGGGTGTCTCTACTAATTATATTTCATGAGGTTTTCTTAAATGAGCGAAGTTGCTACAGATACCGGGTCAGCACTGATATTTACCGATCAGGCGGCGGCAAAGGTAAAAAAACTGATTGAAGAAGAAGCAAACCCAAAATTGATGCTACGCGTCTATGTAACCGGTGGTGGTTGTTCCGGTTTCCAGTATGGCTTTGAGTTTGAAGAGAATGAAGCAGAAGGCGATGCCCGTATCGTCAATGATGATGTTGTGTTACTGGTAGACCCGATGAGCTTCCAGTATCTTGTAGGCGCCGAAGTCGATTATAAAGATGATCTGGAAGGTGCCAGGTTCATCATCAATAACCCCAATGCTCAAACTACCTGCGGCTGCGGATCTTCTTTTTCTGTTTGATCCTTTTAAAAAATCTTTTCGAGGTTTTCGTCAGGCTAGAAAGATCCCCCCCAGGATAACCGGATGACGAGCACCGGTGACAGCTGGCAGGTTGCCAGTTTTCTTCTCCATTGTTCGCCATGCCAGCCAGGCAAAGGCTGTTGCTTCAACAAAGTCAGGATCCAGGCCTAATTTTTCCGTACTGAAGATGTCTGCAGCTGAAAGATGTCGCTGTATGCGTTGTGTCAGATCATCATTGTGTACACCGCCACCGCAGAGATAAATCTCATTGCTGTCATAGCCTTCCCGGATAATGGCTAAAGCAATCGAGTGCGCGGTCAGTTCGGCCAGGGTTGTCTGAACATCTTCTGCTTTTAGTTTAGTCACTAATGGAGAGGTGTTTTCTAACCACTCCAGGTTGAAATACTCTGTGCCAGTACTTTTAGGGGGGCTTTTACTGAAATAGCTATCGGCCAGTAACGCATCAAGTAATTTCTCATCAACCTTGCCACTGGCAGACCAATTGCCATTTTCATCAAACGCCTGTCCCCGGCAGGATAATGACCATAAGTCCAGCAGGCAATTACCCGGCCCTGTATCGTAACCTGTGACAATATTCTTGCTTTTTGTTCGCGGCAATAATGTGATGTTTGCTATACCGCCGATATTGACGATGACGCGTTGGTTGTCGGGGTCAGAAAATACGGCCTTGTGGAAAGCAGGCACCAATGGTGCGCCCTGGCCACCAGCAGCGACATCGCGGGCGCGAAAATCAGCAACCGTAGTGATGCCGCTGACTTCAGCAATAACGGATGGATTACCGATTTGCAGGCTGTAGGGATATTTGCTATCAGGTTGATGGCGTACTGTTTGGCCATGGCAGCCAATCGCCCTGATATCTCCGGGTCTGTAGCCTGATTTTGAAATCAGGTCCAAAGTGATTGCCGCATAGATTTCGCCAAGCTCAGTATCCAGTGAGCAGAGTTCGTGCAGCGATTCAGTTTTGCTAGCGATCATGTCTTTGAGCAGACCAGAAATATGATCAGGGAACGGTGTGTTAATCACGGAAACTACTTCGATGCCACCGTTACCCTCAATATGGAGCAGGACAGCATCGATGGCATCCAGACTAGTGCCTGACATCAAACCCACGTAGTAACTATCCATTAGATATAGGGTGAAATCAGGAAGTTGGAAACTCTAACTGCCTGAAGTGCTCAGGCCTGCAGTAATATTCAGGCTGTCGAGTGTATCAAGCTGTTCTTCCCAGTAGCGCGCTGAGCGCTCAAAATCAGCTTTCTGAGATTGCTGGATAGGCTTGCTTGCAGGCTGCCGAAAGGTGAGTGGGTTTACATGCTTGCCATTGACACGAAATTCATAATGCAGGTGCGGCCCGCTGGCCAGGCCGGTTGAGCCTACGCGGCCGATTATCTGTCCCTGCTTCACCTTTGAACCCTTTGCGATTCCACGGGAAAATCTCGACATATGGGCATACAGAGTACTGTAAGTACTACCATGACTAATGATAACTGTATTGCCATAACCGCCCTTGCGGCCGACATGAATAATTCTGCCGGCGGCCGTTGCTCTAATAGGTGTGCCGCGGCGTGCCGCATAATCAACACCGTTATGGGCACGTGTCCTTTTCAATATAGGGTGGTAACGGGCCTTGCTGAAACGAGAGCTGATACGGCTGAATTTAACCGGTGTCCGAAGAAAAGTTTTTTGCATGCTCCTGCCATCAGGAGAATAATAGCGTAGTACGCCATCGTCATCTCTGCGGGCAATCGCACGATAGGTTTTGCCATTATTGATAAACTCAGCAGCAAGTATGTCACCATGAGTTTTTTTACTGCCGTTGACATAGACATCCTCAAATATAAGTTTGAAGCGATCGCCAGGCTGCACGTTTATAGCAAAATCAATATCCCATCCGAAGATTTCGGTCATGTTCATAGTTAGTGTGTCGCTGATGCCCGCCACTTTGGCCGCAGCATAAAGAGAGGAGATAACCTCGCCCTTTACTTTTCGGATACGAGTCGTGGTCGGTAACTTTTTGCTGGAAATGTCATAACTGCTGCCATTTTTGCTTGCATATACCCAGGTTAGTGGTGAATTTTCATAGACAAACGCATCGCTGTTAGATCCATCACTACTGAGAATGTGTAGTGTCCTGCCGGGAGTGAGCCGTACCAGCTGAGTACTGTTGTCAGAACGTGCTACTAAGGTTGCTGCAGCAGTTTTCAAGCCAAATCGCTTAAGGATTATATATAGCGTGTCACCTTTTCTGATAGTGCTGGATTTCCACAAACCCGGTGATTTCTCCAGCAGAGGCTTAAAAGAGACTCCTGAAGCAGCGCTTGTGAGCGCATCAGCAAGCATTGGAATGTGGCTGGGTTCAGGTTGATTTTTGGTCGCCTGCTTATCTGCAGAAGTAGACAGGCTTTTGTCCGAAATAGCGTCGTTGTCAGCGAAAGATTCATCAGTAAGTTGAATGACAGGCTGATCAACAGAACCAGAACTATCACTGTTCTGGTTGCGATCAGGGTAAAGCAATATTGTAGAAATAATGGCCAAAGGCAGCAGCCAGTACCAGACTTTCTTACCGGAGCGTTTGCTTTCCGGTTCTTTGACATCCTGATTATGATTTTGGGTTTGTGACATGGTGTTTATCAATTACAAAATTGCTGCCATTTTACTCGTTGTTTGCAGTTTGAGCCAGTCTACAGGGGGAATTAATAAGAGCTGTACTTTTCTTCAGGCTGTGCATTATTCTGCCTGCCTGTGGTACTCTTTGCGCCCCTGAAAACGAGCAATTATGAGGCGATACTGATGGTGTCTGTTGATAAGTCACTGACATTACTACGACGAGGTGCTGATGAAATTATCCCTGAAGAGGGCCTGGTTGAGCTTCTTAAAAGCGGTCGGCCACTAAAAATAAAAGCAGGTTTCGACCCGACCGCACCGGATATTCACCTGGGACACACGGTACTGATCAACAAGTTACACCAATTCCAGGAGCTTGGGCACGAGATCCTGTTTCTGATTGGGGATTTTACCGGCATGATTGGTGACCCAAGCGGTAAAAGTACAACCCGACCAGCACTAACACAGGCGCAGGTGGATGAAAATGCACGAAGCTATCAGGCGCAAATTTTCAAAATACTCGATCCGGACAAAACAAAAATCGTCTTTAATTCTGCGTGGATGGGCAAGATGAGCGCGGCTGACATGATTCAGCTGGCGGGCAAACATACGGTAGCAAGAATGCTGGAGCGTGATGACTTTCATAAGCGTTACGCGGGTGGCATGCCAATCGCTATTCACGAATTTCTGTATCCCCTGGTACAGGGCTATGACTCCGTCGCCATGCAGGCGGATGTCGAGCTGGGTGGAACAGACCAGAAATTCAATCTGCTGATGGGCCGTGAGTTGCAGCGTCAGTACGGACAGGATCCACAGACGATTATCACCATGCCGATCCTGGAGGGTCTGGACGGTGTACAGAAAATGTCTAAATCGCTGAACAATTATATTGGCATCAATGATCGACCTGACGAGATGTTTGGCAAGATCATGTCGATTTCAGATGATTTAATGTGGCGCTATTTCGAATTATTGAGCTTTCAGGCAATGGATGTGATTGATGGCTGGAAGCAGGAAGTGGAGCAGGGGCTTAATCCCAGAGATATGAAATTCAGGCTTGCTGGCGAAATAACGGCCCGCTTTCACTCACAATCAGCGGCAGAGGCAGCGCAGCAGGAATTTATTGATCGATTTCGTAAAGGTGCCATGCCGGAGGACATGCCAGAAGTGACTTTACACGTGAATGGCGGTGTATTAAAGATAGCAAACCTGATAAAAGATGCTGGCCTTACACAAAGCACATCGGATGCACTGCGCATGATCAGGCAGGGTGCAGTCAAAATCGATGGCGAAAAAGTGGCAGATACAAAGCTTGCAATTGAGGCTGGAAGTACACATATATACCAGGTAGGAAAGCGACGTTTTGCGCGCGTGACAGTCAACTAGAATTAGTAGCAGCGCCCTCATTGTTTACAGCGGCTTTTGGCAGGATGTCTTGCGAAACCGGGCTTAGAATATTATTTCGAAATTAGTGAAATAATAGGTTGACCGTACTTCAGGCAGGCGTATAATGCGCACCCTCGCTGGCCAGAATGGAAACATTCAGGGCTCGATCTTTTAAAATTTGAAACAAGCAATTGTGCAGACGCTTCTGTTGATTCTGAAGATTTCCAGAATAGTGAAAAGTCGACAATTAGCTGCATTTTGTAGCTAAATACTGACAGGTTCACAAAAAATACAAGTCGTCCCAAGGGGCGCACTCCATGTTTTTAAACTGGAGAGTTTGATCCTGGCTCAGATTGAACGCTGGCGGCATGCCTAACACATGCAAGT
>ENA-ORDP01000357-ORDP01000357.1-marine-sediment-metagenome-genome-assembly--contig:-NODE-357-length-30737-cov-5.191154_pt1 | contig 30737 bp, 31 predicted proteins | sample MGYA00248627_ERZ508539 | MGnify/ENA primary metagenome ERZ508539 (study PRJEB26208, sample SAMN05571518) | marine sediment metagenome | biome: deep sea; feature: Hydrothermal vent; material... | reverse complement strand
GGGGACGCTGGTATTGGGATAAAACATGGGGGCTCAATGTTGAAATAGGCGGAGGGACTTACTTCAGCTCTACTGTTGGCATCTCGATGAAATTGTAAAATAAAATCTTATTTGGAAAAAGCGGATACGGTTATGCCTTATCCGCTTTTTTTGTGTTCTTTTTCGACACAGCCTTCAGGGCAATACGATCCACCAGCCCCGGAGCAATCAGCTTTAGCCAAAGCCCGAGTTTTCCTTTCAGTGTCATCACCAGTTCGCGTTTGCGGTTGGCAATGGCCGGTATCATCAGGTTAACGCATTTTTCAACAGTCATGGTACCGGATTCATCCAACGGGCTTTTCCCCAGCGATTTCCCATTACTTCCCATGGCGAGTTTTCGTACATCGGTAGCCACAAAACCGGGATAAATCATGGTGACACTCACGCCGGTATCTTTCAGCTCAATGCGCAACGTATCGAAAAATCCGGCAATGGCGTGCTTGCTGGCAGCGTAACCACTTCGCGTGGGAACACCTGTTTTTCCGGTAAGGCTGGAAATAGCAACCAGGCGGCCTTTGGTTTTCCTGAGGTAAGGCAAGGCATAAAAGGTACAATACAGGCTTCCGAAATAGTTCACCTGCATAATCTGTTCAAACGGCGTTAAATCCGTAAATTCCTCAAAATAAGCCCACATGGAAATTCCGGCATTGTTGATCAACAGGTCTATTTTTCCATACTCTTCCACTGTTTTTTCTACAAAAACCCGGCAACCTTCTTTATCGGATACGTCCAACTGAACAGCTAATGCCCGGCCGCCTTTTTGGCGGCAGGTTTCAGCAACAGCCTTTAATCTCCCCAGATTACGCGCACCAAGCGCCAGACAGGCACCTTTTTCCGCCAACCGCAGCGCCAGTTCTTTGCCTATGCCGGCAGAGGCTCCGGTAATAATAACAACCTGATCCTGAAATGAATATTTTGCCATTTTGTCTGTAATTTTTTGCGAATGTAAAAAAATTGTAGCAGACCAACCGGCCACATACTCGCTTTAACGCAAAGAATGATTAATTTTGAAAAAAAAACAGGCTATGGCAAAAATATTGGTCATTGATGATGAAAGCGGCATCCGCAGGACGCTAAAAGAGATTCTTGAATTTGAAAAATATGAAGTGGATCTCGCCGCCAATGGCATGGACGGGCTGGAGTTGGCCAGGGCTGCGACACACGATGTCATCTTACTCGACATAAAAATGCCCGAAATGGACGGTATGGAAGTCTTGGATGCATTGCAAAAGTTCAACGATTGTCCTGTTATTATGATTTCAGGTCACGGCACCATCGAAACGGCGGTGGAAGCCATCAAAAAAGGTGCATACGATTTCATCGTGAAACCTCCTGACCTGAACCGCCTACTCATAACCCTGCGCAATGCCATCGATAAAAAGGCTTTGGTAAGCCAGACGAAAATACTGAAAAAGGAGATTCAGAAAAAATATGAAATAGTTGGCAATTCGCCGGCTATGTTACAATTAAAAGAGATGATTACCCGCGTGGCTCCCACCAGTGCACGGGTGCTTATCTCCGGAGAGAATGGTACCGGCAAAGAGTTGGTGGCACGGCAAATTCACGAGCAAAGCAACAGAACAAAATCTCCTTTCCTTGAAGTTAACTGCGCTGCCATCCCTTCAGAACTTATCGAAAGTCAGCTATTCGGGCATGAGAAAGGTTCGTTTACCTCAGCAATAAAACAGCGGCGTGGCGACTTTGAACTGGCACATGGCGGCACGCTATTTCTGGACGAAATTGGCGATATGAGCTTGTCGGCTCAGGCAAAAGTGTTAAGGGCGTTGCAGGAAAACAAAATTACCCGCGTGGGTGGTGAGAAGGAAATCATGGTGGATGTACGTGTCTTGGCGGCATCTAATAAAAACCTTGCCAAAGAAATTAAAAATGGAAATTTTCGTGAAGATCTTTATCACCGGGTGAGCGTAATAGTCATGCAGGTACCACCACTGCGCGAGCGCCTTGATGACATTCCACTATTGGTTCAGCACTTTATCAATGAGTTGTCATCGTCGCAGGGTAAACCCAACAAAAATATCACGGAGGAAGCCATGAAGATGCTGCAAACCTTCCAATGGACAGGAAATGTAAGGGAGTTGCACAATGTGGTGGAGCGCCTGCTTATCCTTTGTGATAAAGAAATAACTGAAGATGACATTGTGGCCTACGTGAAACCGTTGATGTTGTAAAATATCTCTTTCCCATTCCTTTGTCTGATCCGGAAAATATAACTAACTGATATTCAAAATGGGCTTTACAATGAGATGAAAGTAACTAGCATTGTTATCTCAAAAACTCTCTAAACGATCATCAAATCAGGCTTAATAAATAAAATGAGGCTCAACCAAATGAATAAGCCTCTTTAAAAAGTGATCCCGCCGGGATTCGAACCCGAATCATCAGAACCGGAATCTGACATTCTATCCGTTGAACTACGGGACCCATTATGGAATGACGAATGTTGAATGTTGAATGCCGAATGAATGCCGATGACCAGTAATTTAACTTAAAGCTTTATTCTTTTGTGCCGTTCTTCTTGATGCGATAAAAATTGAGGTTAGTTCATGAGCTTCTTTCAAAAGATCTTTTATCTTTTCATCATTCCCAAACTTAAAAAGCAATAATAAATCCAGCCAAAACTCGCATTCATCTGACTCTTCAACTACAATACTGAGCTTGGAAATGAAACCTGCCGTCGTTTGTGCTAACCTTGTTGCCCTGTAATTTGCAGCAACAGAAGAAGCACATCGTATAAGCTGACCTTTTACATGATTTCCGAAGTATGTACCAGGAAGTGTTTCCGAAAATTCCACACAGTCAAACGCAAAAGACTTCGTCCTTGCCACAAGACCATCGCCACGCTTCATTAATAGGTTTTAGTTTTAAGTATTAATAAATATTATTGTTGTATCCATTATTATTTCATTCAACATTCGTCATTCAACATTCGTATCGTGGAGCTGGAGGGATTCGAACCCTCGTCCAAACATGGAACCAATAAGCTTTCTACATGCTTAGTCTGTCATTGATTGTCGGGAAATACACGGGGACAAACACCCAAAATATTTCCTTATCCTCTAAAGTTTCATTTTGGCTGCGAGGCAATACCAAAACTATTCTGAAGTTGCTTGCGACTCGTTGCCAGGCCGGAATCAGAAATCTCCACCTGCGAGCCGTCTCGTCCCCCGTAACTTCGACGGAAGATAAAGCCGATCTACTAAACTTCGATCAGGCTGCGAGAGCGTAATTAGGTTCGCCAAATAAAATAGTGTGTAACGCGGTTTTACGGGTTGTGTTACCTTGCCCGGCATGCTTACCTATTCATTCAAATGCTGTCAAAACCAGTCAGCCCCTCATGTCAATGAACTTTCTCCCTAATGGGATGGCAAAAGTAATAAAATTGCTACGTATTTGCCGTTCTTATTGTAACAATATTTATGCCAGCCCGATTTCGTCTGTGTGCATTCTTCGTTTTACAGCAATTTCTCTCAGGCAACCAATATTTTCTCTCCATGTCAACGGATGGGAGGATAGTTTTTCAGTCAGATAAAAATGGAGATGAGAATATTTATCTGTTCAATCCGGCTGCCGATTCAGTCGTTGCCCTCATTGCAGACACGGTCAGCGAACAACATCCTATTTGGGTATCTGGAAAAGATGCCGTGGTGTATGATGCAGGCCATGGTAAAGAGAGCCGGTTTTTCTACCTTGACTTGAAAACAGGAAAATCATGCCTCCTGCTACGACGGCAAATTGCCTGCCGGCAAGCGGCTTTTACACCATCGAGACACCTCACGTCAGCCTCACCCGCGGGTCGAGCAGAGCATAGATAATATCCACAAAAATATTGGTAATAATGAGGATGACTGCAATGAACAGAACGACACCCATAATAACGGGCAGGTCATATTTTTCCAGAGCATCCACAATGACCAGGCCAATACCTTTCCAGTCGAAGACATATTCCACAAAGACTGCTCCTGCAAGCAGAGAGGCAAACCAGCCCGTGATAGCGGTAAGAACGGGGTTCATCGCATTGCGCATGGCATGTTTGAAAATTACCCGAGCCGGGCTGAGTCCTTTGGCATAAGCTGTCCGGATGTAGTCCTTCGATAGTTCATCTAGCAAGGCACTGCGTGTGAGGCTAATCACGATAGCCAGCGGACGGATGCCCAGCGTAATGGCAGGAAGTATCAAATTGCGCAGACTCAGATAAACTTCGCCGGTGTAACTGTCCACAGAATAAAGACTTCCAAACATGGGAAGTCCCGTATATTTCCCCCATACAAAGCCAAAAAGCCAGGCTATGAGAATAGCTGCAAAAAACGAGGGAACCGACATGCCCAGCGAAGAGAAAACCATCATAAACCGGTCGTAAGGACTATCCTTGTTAAGTGCCGCCGGAATACCCAGCAGGATTCCAAAAAACATAGCCATAACAATGGCAGCGGCAGCCAATAAAAGAGTCTTCGGAAAAGCTTCGGCGATAATGGCAGTAACATTGCGCTTACTTTGGTACGACCTCCGCAAATAGGGCAGCTTCAACACTAATACGTTATGGCCAAAATGCATTAGAATATGCGCTGAAGGATATTTGTCACGGTTTAAATACCAGTAGCTTTTCGGATTATCAGCATTATGCAACGAAACAGGCGACAGGTCATTGAGAAAATTAAGATATTGGATATAGCGGGGCTTATCCAGCCCCAGGTCTTTTCTGATGGCTTTCACCGAAGAAATATCAGCCCGTTGCCCCAGCAACATGCGCGAAGCATCGCCCGGCAGGATGTTGAAAAGCAGAAATACCAGTGTCACCACCCCCCAAAGGACAAGGATACCGTAAAAAAGTCGTTTTATAACATAATGCAACATAAAGCTATTGTGCCGGTGAAGTTATAAACTTTGGGTTTCCATACCTCCCCCTTCCCTGTTCCCAACAGGAAGATGATATTTAGAAAAATCAGAACGATATTCTTATAAAAAGTCTGCCTGTTGGTGAGTTTCACGGCATCGCCAAAGCAGCCGCAGTCAGTTACCATGTTATAACGCGCTTCCAGCCAGGTGACCACAGTAAAAAACATGAGCATCAAAAGTATGGCTCCGGCAGCTGTTCGGATAAATATTTTAAACAAGAAAGAAATTCCAATCAAAAACTCGGAGAAAATCACCAAAAAAGCAATCCACAAAGCGTAAGGTACCAGCGGTGTCCATCCGTAAACCAGCAGGTAATCTTGCACGCGGTAAGAAGTTCCCACAGGGTCGATACCTTTTACTACAGACGAGAAAATAAAAACCAACCCGAGGAAAATACGGATAAAGGGCAACAAGCTGGAAAGGAAAGATTTCTGTTTATAGTTGTTCACTTTCGAGTAACATTTTTATCAATGCAAACACGGAATAATTTATTATGTCATAATAATTGGCATCCAGGCCTTCGGAAAACAGCGTTTTACCTTCGTTGTTCTCAATTGTCTTGATACGCAAAAGTTTCATCAGGATAATATCCGTCAGCGAAGAAATACGCATGTTCCGCCAGGCTTCGCCGTAGTCATGGTTTTTGTTCAGCATTAAATCGCGCGACTGTGCAAGATACTTTTTAAACAGTATCAAAGCTTCTTTCTTGTTCATATCAGGTTTTTCCACTACACCAATATCCAGCTGTATTAACGCCATTACCGAATAGTTTACAATAGCAATAAACTCAGGCACAATACCTTCGTCCACTTTCTGCACGCCCTTTTGTTGGATGCTTCTGATACGGTTGGCTTTAATATAAATCTGGTCGGTGAGGCTGGAGGTGCGTAAAATCCGCCAGGCTGCACCATAATCTCCCATCTTCTTTTCAAAAATTGTGGTGCATTGCTGCATAATGGTTTCAAACTGCTGTGCTGTTTTATCTTTCATGAATCACGTTCTAATTATCCGTACCTTTGGCATTGCAAAAATGCAATCATTAATGGGCAATAAAGATACTTCTTTTCCAAAAATCAGGAGCATTCGGGCAGGAGAAAAATTATTTGATTTTTCAAAGCCTAAAATTATGGGCATTTTGAACCTGACAGCCGATTCATTTTACGATGGTGGAAAATACCGAAATGAGGAACAATGGGTGAGCCAAACCCATAAAATGCTGGAAGAAGGAGCCGACATTGTTGATATGGGAGCAGTTTCCACCCGCCCGGGTGCCAGACCAGTAAACGAAGAACAGGAGTTGGAGCGGCTGTTGCCACCTTTGAAAAGGCTTGTCAGGGAGTTTCCGGAAGCCGTTTTCTCCATCGACACCTATCATGCGAAAGTCGCCCGCCAATGTGTTGAGGCAGGCGCCCGGATGATCAACGACATTTCCGGTGGAAGTTTTGACAGAAATATGTTCCCAACTATAGCAGATTTAAAGATTCCCTATGTACTGATGCATATCCACGGTACGCCGCAAAATATGCAGCAGCATCCTGTTTCGGAAAATATCGTTCCCATGGTGCATGCATTTTTTGCTGAGAGGGTATTGGCTTTGCGGACACTTGGTGTGGAAGACATCATCCTTGACCCCGGGTTTGGCTTTGGGAAAACACTGGAAAGCAATTATGAGCTTTTGCAAAACATGGCGACAACCCGCATTGACAACCTGCCGTTGCTGGCCGGAGTGTCGCGGAAATCCATGATAAACAAAGTCCTCAACATCCAACCTTCCGAGGCCATTAACGGTACCACAGTGGTCAATACATTGGCTCTTCTATCCGGAGCTAACCTTTTGCGGGTTCATGATGTGAAAGAAGCCCGCGAAGCTATTGACATTGTCCGTTATTACCATAACTTTGGCCTGTTTCCCAAATAATATTATTTTTACCTTTGAAAAAAAACAATAGACTTGCTCACATTATTTATTCATATCCGTATCCTTGACCTGCTCGATATTTTTTTCGTAGCCGTCTTGCTGTTTGCACTTTACAAGCTGCTGAAGGGGACGGCGGCCATAAACATTTTCGTTGGTATTGTCGCTATCTTTATTTTATGGAAAGTAACGAATGCCTTGAAAATGCAACTCCTTTCCGACATTTTAGGCGCTTTCATAAGTGTGGGTATTATAGCCCTCATCATTATTTTCCAGCCCGAGATCAGGCAATTCTTGCTGGCACTCGGAACGCCTTCTTTTCTGGGAAAGTACGGCAAACGTTTCGCGTTTATATCCAACTGGTTTGACACCTCTTTCGAAACAGATACCGACCCCGTGGTGGTAGCATGCCAGCACATGAGCAATGTAAAACAGGGAGCACTCATCATCATTACCCGCCAGAATGAGTTGCAACAGGTTGTCAACACAGGTGTTTTGGTGGATGCGGAAATTAGCAGTCCTTTGGTTGAAAATATTTTCTTTAAAAACAGTCCGTTGCACGACGGAGCCATGCTCATCACACAAAACAGGATAAAGGCAGCCGGATGTGTGCTCCCGGTATCGAAAAAGAAACTTCCCCGTTATGCCGGACTTCGCCACAGAGCAGCCATTGGATTGACTGAAATTTCAGATGCTATCGCCATTATTGTATCCGAAGAAACAGGTTACATCTCTTACAGTACACATGGAAATATCCGGCACAACATCGAGCTGGCCACACTGCAACAAAAGTTGGCTTCTGATTTGGGACTTATAAGAGAAACAGCTAAAGGAGAGGATGTTAAAGAAAATGTTAAAAAAGATTAAGAGGCACACCTCTGCTATCTAAAATTTTATACATTTGCCTTATTAATAATCAATTTAAATTATAGTATCATGAAAATTAACAGATACGTCGATATTTCAAATATCGATCGCGAAGCCAAAAAAGATTACATCGATCGTCATTCTCCGTTTATTCACTGTGAAGGAACGGCAAAAAAGAACGAAAAATTTAAAATTACCGTTAAGTTAGGTGACGAATATCCCCACCCTGACGATTTTGACCACTACATTGCCTGGGTTCAGTTGTGGAATGGCGAAAACAATATTGCACAAGCTACTTTTGTTCCCGGCGCTTTGGGCAACCAGGCAGGCCATGTGGAAGTGGATTTCCATATTGTTCCTACCCGCAACATGAAACTTACCGCCATGTCTTTCTGCACTAAGCACGGTTTGTGGCAAAGTGATGAAGTAGCTGTTGAAGTTGCGGAATAACTTTCGTCAGTTTTCTGAAAAATAAAACCCCTGAAGGCAAAAGCTTTCGGGGATTTTTTTATTCCTGCAAAAGGAGTCATCCGGATGTAAAAAAAGCCAGAAAAAATCCGACTTTTTTACTCTAAACGGGTGGAAGATGGGACTTGAACCCACGACCCTCGGAACCACAATCCGATGCTCTAACCAAGCTGAGCTACATCCACCATTTCAGGGGCGCAAAGATACAATATTTTTCAATTTCTCAAAATGGTTGAAAAAAAAATCCAAAAAACAGACAGCAAAAATTACAGAAAGAGTATGTACTATCACTTTGTTTTTTACTTTTGAATCGATGTTCCCACAAAAGAAAAAACTTTATTCATCCGGCTCTCTTTCGCGCCTTGCATGGCAAAAATTCAGAAGAAACATTCAGGGTATGGTTGCGCTGTACGTTATAGGCCTGGCCATACTGACAGGAATCTTTGCCTATCTGATTATTCCCGATGCCACTCCCAACGCCAACCGGCAAATACTCGAGCTGGCCACCCAAAAGCCCGGATTTAAAGTCAATCTGTTAGAAGTTCGTAAAAATGACATTCTTCCTCGCGAAGACTTTCTTCACCAACTGTTTCTCGGTTCAAAAGACAGTTACGCTTTTGTGCCCGTCACATCTTACCATTTTGACAAGGGAAGAATTTTTGTTAAAATCTTCGATGAAGACGGCGGCGGACTCACCAAATCTTTTGCCCTGACGGATGTCCTTTTTCCCGTAAAGGGAAAACAAAAAATCACCGGAAACAATATTGAATACACCTCATTGGATGGAGAAAAGCATTTTATTCCCATCGACAAATTAAAAGCACAAGTATTGCAGAACAACCTCGCTACCAAAACTTTCATATTGGGTACCGACCAGTTTGGAAGAGACCTGCTGAGCCGTTTACTGCTGGGAACACGCATTAGCCTTTCGGTAGGGTTTATCTCTGTAGCCATATCGCTTCTCGTGGGAATTTTGCTGGGCTCTATGGCCGGATTTTATCGTGGGAAAGTGGATGATCTCATTATGTGGTTTATCAATGTGGTGTGGTCTATTCCCACGCTGCTACTGGTGATAGCCATCACTTTTGCGCTGGGTAAAGGTTTTTGGCAGATATTCATAGCCGTAGGCCTTACCATGTGGGTAGAGGTGGCGCGTGTGGTTCGCGGACAAATGATGAGCGTCCGCGAAAAAGAATATGTGGAAGCCGGCTTTGCTTTGGGGTATTCCAATTTCCGGATTATGATGCGGCACATTCTGCCCAACATTCTGAGTCCCGTTATTGTTATTTCCGCTGCTAATTTTGCCGCTGCCATCCTAATAGAAGCAGGACTAAGTTTTCTGGGAATTGGTGTTCAGCCACCTGTTCCCTCATGGGGAAATATGATCAAGGAGTATTACAGTTTCATTGTGCTTGATTCCGCTTATCTCGCCATCATACCGGGCATTGCCATCGTTATCCTCGTGCTGGCTTTTATGACATTGGGCAACAGCCTGCGGGATGCATTGGATGTTAAGATTGAGTAACATGTTTGGTTTTTCCAGATTTACTTAACATGTAAATAACTGATAACAAATAATGTAAATAATATCACAACAATATATTTAACAATTTCTTAACATAAAGATAACAATGGCGAGAGGCTATTATTTAATTTTGCACTGCTTATTTATGTAAACATAGCAACAGATATGGAAACACTTTATATCGGATTAATCGTCCTCCTGTTTATTCTGGCTGGTTTTGACTTAGTTGTCGGCGTCAGCAATGATGCAGTTAATTTTCTAAACTCGGCCGTTGGTTCAAAAGTAGCTTCTTTTAAATTGATTGTCGCCATTGCCGCACTCGGTATTCTTTTTGGCGTACTCTTTTCAAGCGGAATGATGGAGGTGGCGCGAAAAGGAATATTCCATCCGGAGATGTTCTATTTTTCTGAGATTATAGTCATATTCGTAGCTGTAATGATATCCGATATCATTCTTTTAGACGTTTTCAATACTTTTGGAATGCCTACTTCCACAACGGTTTCCATTGTTTTCGACTTATTAGGTGCAGCGGTAGGTATGTCTCTTTACAAACTTTCCGCTTCACCGGAGACGATGCTTTCTTTTAAGAAATACCTGGTTTCAAATCATCTCATCGCCGATATTCAGCAAAAAATAAACCTGGGTTCATTTATTAATTCGGAGAAAGCCCTGGCCATTATTTCAGGAATTCTGGTTTCCGTGGCCGTTGCTTTTGTGGTAGGCGCTATTGTTCAGTACGTCGCACGTATTATTTTTACTTTCAATTACAAGACACGTATTAAGTGGTTTGGCGCCCTATGGGGAGGAATTGCTTTTAGTGCTATCACTTACTTTATCCTGATTAAGGGAGCCAGCCATGCCTCTTTCATTTCTTCAGGAGCTAAAATATGGATTACCGGTCATTCCAGTCTTATCATGCTTTACAGTTTTTTCGGATGGAGTATTTTATTACAACTTTTATTCTGGCTATTCCGGTTAAACATTCTTAAAGCTGTAGTTTTAGGTGGTACTTTTGCATTAGCCATGGCTTTTGCCGGTAACGACCTTGTTAACTTTATTGGAGTTCCTATTGCGGGCTATGATGCCTTTTTGATATTTCTAAAGCACCCCGGCATCGACCCCGGGACACTTGGAATGATAGGGCTTACAGGGAAAGTCCCTACCCCTATTTCCTTTTTACTCATCGCGGGGGTGATCATGGTTTTCACACTTTACCTATCTAAAAAAGCCAGAACGGTAATTAAGACATCTATTGATTTAAGCCGGCAGGAAGCCGGAGATGAGCGTTTTAAGCCTTATGTAGTTTCAAAATTGTTGGTTCGATCTTCCATTAACATGTCGAAAGGAGTTAGAAAATTTGTACCTAATTTCCTGGTCACGGCTATCGAAAAGCAATTTGAACCTTATCATGAAGATGTAAGGGAAGATGTGGCAACAGCCGATATTCCGGCTTTTGACTTAATCAGGGCATCCGTTAACCTGGTGGTATCCAGTATTTTGATTGCTTTTGCAACATCGCTCAGGCTTCCTCTTTCCACCACTTATGTTACCTTCATGGTGGCTATGGGCGCTTCACTTACCGACCGTGCCTGGGATCGCGAAAGTGCGGTTTATCGTATATCCGGCGTATTCTCAGTTGTCGGCGGCTGGTTTTTAACAGCTTTAACAGCTTTTACTATTGCTTTTATTCTGGTTTCTGTTTTTGCCTATTTAGGCATGATAAGTATTCTCGTAGTCGTTATCCTTACGTTTTATATGATGTACCGTACAGCTGCTTCTCACAAAAGCCAGGTCAAAAAAAGCGAAGAAGTAGGCGAAGAAGTTTATGGTATTACTAAAGAAAATGTCTCAGAACGTTTCCTTACTCTTGTTGCAGGCAATCTAAGGCGGGTTATTCGGGAATATCGCCACACGGTAGAAGGTCTTGAAGCAGAAAATATTAAGAAGCTCAGGAAGACAAAAAGAGCTATTGATGAAATGGCCGTAAGAACCAAATACATCAAAGACCATATAAATATTGTGATTGAACGTCTGGATGAAATGACCATCGATTCCGGTTCATTTCTTGTTCAGGCTATGGACTACATGCGTGAGATGGTGCACAGTATCTCTTTCTTTTCAACACATGCGCTGGAACATGTGGATAATAACCACAAACCACTGAAACCAGAGCAGATTGAAGAGCTGAAGCAATTATCCATGCAAATGGAGGAAGTGCTGAAAATCACACTTTCCAGCATTGTAAGGGCCGATTATTCAATACATCAAAATTTACTGGAAGAACAGGCCAAAGGACTAAAAAACATTGAAATATACAGAAGAAATCAAATTCAACGGATTAAAAGGCGGGAAGTAGGTACCAGAAACAGTATTTTATTCTTAAATTTGCTGGATGAAAGTAAGAACCTTTTGCTACAAGCCATCAATTTATTCAAAGCCCAACGTGATTTTGTTAACAATAGTAAATAGTTTATGGTGGACTTAACAACGTCGTTGCGCATTATTTCGGGGGGACAGACAGGTGTGGACAGGGCAGCACTGGACTTTGCATTGGAAAATCAAATTGACTGTTTTGGGTGGTGTCCTAAAGGACGAAAAGCTGAAGATGGGGTTATTCCGAATACTTATCCCCTAAAAGAAGCAGAGACTTCCGGTTATGAAAAACGCACACTCAAAAACGTGGAAGAGAGCCAGGGATTGATGGTTTTTGTAGATGGAGAACCAGACAACGGAACAATCCTTGCCATCGACCATGCTGAAAAGCAAAATAAGCCCATTTATATCATTCACCTCTCCATGAACGTTGAAGATCAGGAGACCGGTATCCTGGACTTTCTCGAAGATCAGGAAGTGACCATTGTAAATATTGTGGGGCCACGAGAATCGAACAGCCCGGGCATATACCGAAAGACAAAAAGTTTTCTTGAAGAACTAATCTTCCGGCTCAGAGGAATGCCATCCGGCTAATGATGAGTGCTTACTGACTTTGAGAAAGCGATTTTTTCCACGGAAATCAGTCAAAATCTTAGGCATGTCGAAAGTATCTTTGTCAAAGAGAGAGGCTGTTTCCTCAGCATAATTTTCATTAATTTCAAAATAAAGTTTCCCGCCCGGTTTCAGAGCTCGCAATGCAAAATGCATGATTTTCCGGTAAAATAGCAACGGATCATTGTCTTCTACGAAAAGTGCCACATGCGGTTCATATCTCAACACATTATCGGCCATTTGTTCTTTTTCCTTTTGCAAAACATAAGGCGGGTTACTCACAATGATATGGAATTTTCTTTTTAACAGATTCAGGCAAGGCTCAGTATCCAGGATATTACATTGTCTGAACTCTATCGTCAAATCATGGTTACCTGCATTTTTCCGGGCCATCTCAAGTGCTTTCTCTGAAATATCGATGGCTGTCACATGGCTGTGTGAAAACGTATTCTTCAGTGCCAACGCAATACAACCACTGCCCGTGCCAATATCAAGAATATCAATATCCTCGTTCTGATTATCCTTAATAATAATATCCACCAACTCTTCCGTCTCAGGACGAGGGACAAGTACTTCGGAAGCCACTTCCAACTCAAGACCGCAAAATTCAGTGCTTCCCAACACATATTGGATCGGTTCTGCAGCGAGTAAACGGTTAACGGCCTTGTGTATGATTAGCATCTCCGATTCGGAGAATCTCTTATTAATTTGTATCTGCTGCATAGCCCGTGACAGACCGAAATAGTGTCGAATAAGCATGTTTGCCATATTCCCGGCTTCATGCTGCGGATAAAGTACTGACATGCGGGTCGCCATCTCCCTTTTAATATCTGCCAGCTTGTTTGATATGTAAAACATGTGGCAAAGATAAAGACTTCAAGAGTATTTATCATTACGGGCATATAGGGATGGGGAAAGACAGACTTTAACAATTGATAAAATTATTCATCAATTAGCTGGCAACGACGAATTATCAGGACACTAAAAAAGCAGGCAGCAATTGTCCGCTTCTAAAAGAAATATTTTGGGTTTTATTTTTCATTTTCCGGATCGTCTCCCTTTGCAAGATCTTCGTCAACCAAAATACGGCCACAATATTCACATACAATAATTTTCTTGTGCAGTTTGATATCTAACTGGTGCTGCGGAGGAATTTTATTAAAACAACCGCCACAGGCATCTCTCTCAATTCTCACAACGGCAAGTCCGTTACGTGCATTTATACGGATACGCTTATAAGCCGTCAACAACCTCTCTTCAATGAACTTCTCATTTTCCTGCGATTCTTTCACGAGGTCATCCTCTTCTTTTTCCGTCTCTGCGATGATACCGGTAAGTTCGGATTTTTTGGCAGCAAGGTCCTGCTGGCGCATCTCAAGTTTTTCATTCACCTCCTTCATGTCCGTTTCAATGCCCTCGATGCGAAATTTAGATTCTTTAATTTTTTTCTCAGCCAGCTGAATCTCCAGGTTCTGAAACTCAACTTCTTTGGTCAAAGAATCGTATTCACGGTTGTTCCGTACATTCATTTGTTGCTCTGTATATTTCTTAATCAGGGTATTGCTCTCTATGATAGCTTCGCTTTTGTCCTTGATAAACTGTTCAAATTTATCTTTTTCTTCCTGGAAGTTGGCCCTTCTCGTTTCCAGACCTGCAATTTCATCCTCCAGGTCTTCCACTTCGAGAGGAAGTTCACCCCTTACAATTTTTATTTTGTCAATTTGAGAGTCAATCTGCTGGAGATTAAATAATGCTGTCAGTTTCTGTTCAACACTTACTTCCTGACCACCCACGGTATTTTTATTCTTATTTGTCATAATGCCTTATGTTTCAATTATCTACAAAAATGAAATCGGATTTGTGTTATAATTTGAAATTTGGAGTGCAAAATTAGGAAATTTTTTGGTTAATAAATCAAATAATAAATCTTTAGTAAATTGTTCTGTTTCATAATGTCCGGCATCCACAAGTAGCATTTGGTTTTGATAGAGGAAGAAATCATGGTATTTAAAATCGGACGAAACAAAAGCATCGGCGCCGGAAGCAAAGGCTTTTCCCATAAGGAAGCTTCCGCTCCCCCCACAGATGGCTACCTTTTTCACCATTCGATCCAAAAGCATCCCATGGCGAAGGTGCTGTGTGCCAAGTTTCTTTTTCACCTCCGGCAGGAAATCCAGAGGCGACATAGCCACAGGCAACTCCCCTATCATACCGGCTCCCACATCTGTTCCCGGATTTTCCAACGGGTAAATATCATAAGCTACCTCCTCATAAGGATGTATGGAGAGCATAGCCGTCAAAATAGCATCAATCAAATAATCCGGAGCAACAGATTCCAGCCGAACTTCTTTTTCAAAATGGATTTCGCCCTCCTTTCCCACGTACGGATGTGTCCCCTTCAGCGCTTTAAAACTCCCTTCGCCGTGGACACCAAAACTGCAATGGCTGTAACGGCCAATGTATCCGGCACCGGCATCCAACATGGCCTTCCGAACCACTTCTGTATGGTTAACAGGCACAAAAACCACCAACTTTTTTAACTTTCCCGAAGGTGCTAAAATACGCGTGTTCAGTAGCCCCAACTGTTTTGCGAAACGCAGATTTACCCCTTCGGCAACATTATCAAGGTTGGTGTGGATAGCATAAACAGCAAGGTCATTCTTTATCGCCTTTATCACTAAATCTTCTATTAGGTTTCCTCCGTTCAATCGTTTTAGCCCTTTAAATATCAATGGATGGTGAGCAATTATCAGCCCTGCTCCCTCGGCGATAGCCTCCTCCAGAACAGCATGAGTTATATCCAGCGTAATAAGAGCTTTTCTCACCTCTCTGTCCTGGGAGCCGAGAAGCAAACCTGAATTATCATAAGATTCCTGTAAACTTAGCGGAGCCAGTTGCTCCAGATAACGAATTATTTCTTTTATCTTCATGTCTGTTTATGACTTATTTATAAAACTTTTTAGCGTAGTGACTTATGTTTTAATTTTTTTATAAATTTACACAAAATTAAAGAATTAAAAGGATCGTAAATTTTTATCTTCTTCATGCTGAAAATATTGTTATACCCATTCGCACTTTTGTACGGGCTGGTTATTAGTTTCAGACATTTACTATTTAATATCGGCATAATTCCATCCAGGTCTTACGATGTTCCGGTAATTGGTGTTGGTAATATTTCCATTGGCGGAACCGGAAAAACACCACACACAGAATATCTACTCCGCCTGCTTCAAAAGGAATTCCGGACAGCTATCCTGAGCCGGGGTTATTTAAGGAAAAGCAAAGGCTTTGTTCTGGCAGATGAGACTTCATCTTTTAAGGACATCGGCGACGAGCCCATGCAATATCTGCACAAATTCGGTCATCAGGTTCATGTAGCTGTGGACAGGAATAGATGCCGTGGTGTGGAAAAGCTTTTAAGTCTTGATGAGGCTCCCGAGGCTATTATTTTGGATGATGCTTTGCAGCATCTGTTCATCAAACCGGGACTTAATCTTCTGCTAACCGACTTCCGCCAACTTTATACCGATGACTATCTCTTCCCAACCGGCAGGCTTCGTGATTTGAAAACAGTAGCCAAAAGGGCCGACATTATAATTGTTACAAAAACCGAAAAAATTCTTTCACCTCTTATTAAGAGATTAATTGAAGTCAAGCTGGCTCCCCAAACCCACCAAAAACTTTATTTCTCCTATTTGGAGTACGATACACCTGTCAGTATTCCCTCTTTGGAAAAGGTTAAAATTGAAAAGCAATACAGTTCTATTATCTTATTTACAGGAATTGCCAATTCCTACCCGCTCAAAGATAATCTCCGTTATCGTTGCCGCGAACTGATAACCCTTGATTTCCCGGATCATCACAACTATACCAAAAAAGACATCCTGTTCATTAGAAAAACATGGGATGAGCAGTACTCTCGGCACAAGCTGATGGTTACAACGGAAAAAGATGCCATGCGATTAATAAATTCTCCCTATCTTCGCCTGCTGAAAGGCCTTCCCATTGTTTACTTACCCATTGAGGTAAAGTTTCACGGGCAGGATGGAAAAAATTTTAACAAGCAAATCATAAATTATGTTAGGGAAAATCAAAGAAACAGCAGCATACCTTCAATCGAAGACGAGCGTTAACCCACGCATAGCCATTATATTAGGTTCAGGTCTGGGAGATCTGGCCAACGATATTGAAGTCAGTGAAAAAATATTATATTCCGATATCCCAAATTTCCCGGTTTCAACCATAAAAGGGCACAAAGGGCAACTAATTTTCGGCATGCTCAGTGGTGTGCAAGTTGTGGCCATGCAGGGACGTTTTCATTATTACGAGGGCTATTCTATGACGGAAGTTACTTTTCCTATCCGCGTTTTCAAGCAGATGGGCATCGAGTATCTCTTTGTCTCCAATGCCAGCGGCGGAGTGAACCCCGATTTTGAAGTAGGCGATATTATGTTTATTACCGACCACATTAATCTCATGCCCAATCCTTTGATTGGACAGAACATCGATGAAATGGGTCCCCGTTTTGTGGACATGAGTGAAGCATATGATAAACAATTGCTGAGTAAAGCCACCCGTGTAGCGCGCCATCATGGAATACGATACAAAACCGGCGTATATGCCGGATCTTCCGGTCCCACTTACGAAACACCATCGGAATACTATTATATCCGTAGTCTCGGAGCAGATGCCGTAGGAATGTCAACTGTTCCCGAAGTCATTGTAGCACGTCACATGGACATGCCGGTTTTTGCCGTATCGGTTATTTCCGACCTCGGCGTGAAAGGAAAAATTATTGAGATTTCTCATCAGGAAGTACTTGCTGCTGTGGAACAGGTTACCCCGAAACTTATCACCATTATTAAAGATGTTATTAAAGGCTTGTAAGTCGTAAGCTTGGAAAGAAAAAACATATATTTTGTTTCCGATTTCCATCTGGGAATCCCCAACCGCACCAGTAGCCTGGAGAGGGAGAAATTGCTGGTAAAGTGGCTTGACAATGTGCGCCATAACGCAGCAGAAATTTTTCTCATGGGTGACGTTTTTGATTTTTGGTTTGAATACAAAACCGTTGTGCCCAAAGGCTTTGTTCGGTTGATGGGAAAGCTGGTTGAAATCACCGATGCCGGAATCCCCGTTCACCTTTTCCGGGGTAACCACGACCTGTGGACTTTCGGTTATCTCGAAAAAGAAATCGGGATAAAGCTTCACCGCAAACCGATCATTCGGGAAATTGCCGGGAAAACCTTTTATCTTGCACATGGCGACGGCCTGGGCCCAGGCGATCGGGGCTATAAATTTCTGAAAGCCATTTTTGAATTTAAACCCAATCAATTACTTTTTAGCTGGTTGCACCCTGATATCGGCGCATGGATGGGTAACTATTTCTCCCGCAGGAGCCGGCTGGCAAAAATGAGCCGGGCAGGCAGGGAGGAGGCCTCTTTTGATAAAGAGAATGAGTTACTCTACAATCATGCCAGGGAAATGGCAGAAACTTTTCCTCATGTCGATTATTTTGTTTTTGGTCACCGCCACATGCCGGTGATGACGGAAATCAATACCAAAGCTACACTCGTTATCCTCGGCGATTGGATTTCCCATTTCTCCTACGGTGTTTTTGAAGAAGGTAAATTCAGGTTGGAACGATTTGAAGAGTGACAGGGAAAAGGCCAAAAGTCTCTTTTTACTCTTATCAGCAATACTTTGGCTCACCACAAGAATCCCAAACCTCATCATCTGCCGGAAGAGAGAGAGATTTTTTCACAATAAGAAGAAATCTCACAAATTTTGAATATTTTTGAACATTTGAAATCAAATAATTTAAAACCATGGAAATAAACTCACGCTTTATCAAACTTACCCTGATTCTGATTGCCGCCGGCATTTGGGTACTGGTTTTTCAGAATGCAGGTATTATTCCGCAGGTGGCTCCACAGCGCATTGCTGTTGATTCGGCACTGAACATCACCGGATCGGTAGATGTGGACAACACGGTTTTTATTAAGGGATCCGTTGACGCTAACATTGAAAGTATTAACGGATACAACAAATTTTACAAAGATCCGCATACGGGCGAATATTATGTGCTTCCGGTGACTGACCCGTATCAATAAAATGCTCCGGGAAGTTTCCATTTCGCATCCACTGTAAAATCACCTTTTGCTAAAACAGGAAGGAAGGGTGTTGGAAGTTCTTAGGTCTCATTGCTACTTTTCGTAAAAATGCATTTCTATAATGTAACGATATACATTTTCCGGCATCCAATAGGACATATCTTTTTTTGCCCGGATACCTTTTCGAATAAAGCTGGAAGATATTTCCAACAGCGGCGCATCGAAAAGCCGGATTTTAGGATGACTGGTATATTCTCCTAACGACGAGCCGGGACGAGGATAAACGTATAGCTGGTATTGATGCAAAATCTCCCGGTAATTCTTCCACTTGTGAAAATGGCTAAAAATATCAGTACCGCAGATCATAACGAATTCCCGTTCAGGATATTTATCGGAAAGCCAGGTTAAAGTATCGATGGTATAGGAAGGTCTGGGCATTTTAAATTCGATGTTGGTAACTTTCAGCCGAAGTTGTTCTTCTGTTGCAAGGCGTACCAGCGCAAGACGATGAACATCGGCCAACAGACCGGCTTTTTGTTTCAGTGGGTTTTGCGGTGAGACCACAAACCAAACCTCATCCAAATCGGTAAACTCAGCCATATAATTAGCCAGAATCAAATGCCCCGAATGAATGGGATTGAATGAGCCAAACAACAAACCGGTTTTTTTGTTCTGTTTCAAAGCAATACCTTTTTCTTTTTACACCGAAGAATTAGTTTATTATTTCTGCCTTTATCAACATTTTCCCTTTGCTCAGGTGCCGAAGGCAATGGATCAGCCCATCGCTAATATTATCAAAGCCTACACTACCCTGTATTTTTGTCTGATACTTTCCGGAAATAAACAGATGCTGCATTTCCAGGGAAACCTGTTCAAAAAAGTCGTCATCCATCTGCCCGCGCCACTCTGGCAGGTTAAACCCCGAAATGATTTTATCATGAAATATCAAACCCAGGGAGTTAATGCCTGAAATGTTCTTTGTGGAAAGACCGCCATACGACACCAACTCCGCATCGTACGGCATGGCATTAAAAATCTGTCCGGCCAAAGATCCACCCACAGCATCAAAGGTCAACCGTGCATCCAGTTTACGGGCAAGCTTTTTCAGTTTTTCTTCAAACTGCGGGTCACTCTCCAGCAGGACATGTTTGGCGCCTCCTTTTCCAAGACGTTCCACCGTTTCCTCTTTTCTGACAATGTCAATCACTTCAATACCCATATTGCCAGCCATTTGGCGCACAAAAGTAGCTACCTGCCCTCCTGCTGCATTTTGGATAACAGCATGGTTATCACGCAACAAGGCTATATCCAGCAATCCACGAGCCGTGAAAGGATTAATGGCAAAACAAGCCGCCTGGTCCATATTCATTTCGGCATCCAGCACCACCAGCTTTTTACGATTTGAGATAACAAATTCCGACCAGCTGCCATAATTTTCTTCCTGAATGAAAAAACTCACCTTACTATTAATCAGGTCTTCAGCTCCTTCACCGGCTTCCACCACAATGCCGGAGCCTTCAAAGCCGGGAACAGTCGGGACTTTCTTCACAATATTATATCCACCCATCAAAAAAGCAATATCAGAAGGATTGCAGGGCGCAGCATGTACTTTTATCAACACCTCATTCTTTTTCGGCTGCGGCAGTGCACATTGCTCAACACACAGACTCCGTAAAGCCCTGATAATATTCTTGTTGTAAGCAGGTAAAATGACTTTTTTCATTTCTTTAGTTTTAGGTTAATGATAGCAAAATCAGTCTTTATTAATAAAATCACGAACTACTTCAAGGGCATCTTTGCGGGATTTTTCCAAATCATCATTCACCAGCACTTTGTCAAAGTATTTTTCAAAAGTGAGCTCATAGGCTGCTCTATCCAGTCGCTGGCGAATACACTCCTCACTTTCCGTTGAGCGGTGGCGAAGACGCGCAGCGAGAACGGCTATTGAAGGAGGCCTTACAAAAATAGCGAGTGCTTCAGCACCATATAACTTTTTAATGTTAATCCCGCCTTTCACATCCAGATCAAAAGCAACCGAATCGCCACGTTCTCTTATTTTCTCCACTTCAGTACGTAAAGAACCATAGAACTGATTTTCATAAACCTCCTCCCACTCCACAAAGGCATTCTCTTTTATCTTTTGCTTAAATTCCTCAACACTGATAAAATAGTAGTCGAGGCCATCCTTCTCTCCCGGTCTGGGCGGGCGGCTGGTAGCCGAAACCGAAAATGAAAGTCGTGGCAGGTGCGTCATGACATAACGCAAAAGTGTCGTTTTCCCCGATCCTGAAGGAGCAGAAAAGATAATCAGTTTTCCGTTTTTATGATTTTCAGGATTCGGCATTACAAAATATTCAGCATTTGTTCTTTAACTTTTTCCAGTTCGTCTTTCATGAGTACCACAATCTTTTGCATGTCGGCATCATTGGATTTGGATCCCAGCGTATTTATTTCGCGTCCGATTTCCTGTAGGACAAAAGCCAGTTTTTTACCTACTGTCTCCTCTGAATCCAGCACCTCAAGAAAATAGTCACAATGTTTTTTCATACGAATTTTTTCCTCGGTAACGTCCAGCTTTTCAAGATAATAAATCATCTCCTGTTCAAGGCGGTTTTTGTCATAATGAATATCGGAGATATTTTCGTTGAGGCTTTTAATAATACGCTCTTTCACCCTTTCCACACGTGCCATTTCGAAGGTATCTATCTGACTGAGAAGCTGCAAAATAGTGGCAATACGCTGGCGGAAATCTTTTTCCAGCACACGCCCCTCATGCGCCCTGAACAGCGTCACTTTAGCCATAGCATCCTTAACTGCTTCCAGCAAAGCATGCCAGTCATCCACAGCCAATACGGTCTGGTCTGCTGCAAATATATCAGGGAAGCGGGTAATCAACGCGAGAAAATCATCACTTTCTTCGCTCCCTACCTCTTTGGCAAACGCCTTCAACTGGTTATAATAGTGGTGTGCCAGTGTCTTATTTAGAATGGGGCCAACTGTATTTTCCGATGGCTCTCTGGAAATGGAAAAGTCAATCTTTCCACGCTGAAGCTGCTCACGCAACATGGCTCTGAGTTCAATTTCTTTTTCCCGGAAAGATTGCGGAACACGCATGTTAATATCCAATTGTTTGCTGTTCAGCGTACGTATTTCCACCATCAGTTTTTGATGTTGAATGTCGGCCACAGATTTCCCATAGCCGGTCATAGATTTAATCATACCTGTAAATTTACCCGCAAAGATAAGCGAATATGACAAACATTCTCACGGGGATAGTTGATAATGAAATAACAGGGGAGGAACAAAGTAACCAGATTATTTTAAAATAGTTGGCAACAAAAGAACAATTTTCCAAAAAAAAACTAATTTTGCAGGAAAGGATGAAAAGGATACGCTTTATTGGCTTGTTTATATTGCTCCCTGCTTTGTTGCAGGCGCTCAATCTGTCAACCTCTGACAGTACGCAGCAACTGCTAAGCACAGTTCATGGCAAAGCAAAGGTTCAGCTTCTCATAAAACTTTCGGAACAAAACCGTGATAAATCGGTTTACAACAGCAAAAAGTACAACCGGGAAGCTTTTGTCATTTCTAAAGAATACGGCTATAAAAATCTCATGGGGCTCTCTAAAAAATCGATGGGCGTCAGTTATTTTTATTGGGGAGACATGAAAAATGCTTTTAATTATTTCAAACAAGGTCTGTATTACTACCGGCAAAGTGGTGACATGGAGGGGCAATCCAACTGTTTGAACAACATTGGCCTTGTTTACGAAAGCTGGGCAAATTTTGATAGTGCAGCCTATTACTACAAAGCATCTTACCTGATTGAAAAAACGCTAAACAATGTGGAAGGTGAAGCCACTTCGCTCATAAATATGGGGAACATTGATTACTACCGGAAAGACTATCATGGAGCACTGACAGATTATTATCTCGCACTCAAAAAATTTATTCAAACCAATGACAAAAAGGGTATTGCTATGGCTTATAATAGCCTGGCAATAATTTATTATCAAACAGGAGACTATAACAAATCTCTGGATTATTCAGAAAAATCCAGGAAGATTTATTTAGTTATCGGGGATATCCGAAAGCTTTCCCGTGCACTCAATAATATGGCGGATATATATGGCGACTATCTAAAAGAATACAAGAGGGCCAAAATACTTTATGAGAAAGCGCTGAGAATAAAAGAAGAGCTCGGAGATAAAGTAGGTATTGCCCTGGTAAAATCTAATCTTGGCGTTCTGTATGGCCACATGGGAAACCTTTCGCTTGCTCTTACATATTTTGATGAAAGCAGGAAAATTTATCATGAAACGGGGAATAAAACCGGACTGAGCATGGTTTATCAGAACAAAGGCAAAGCCTTGCAGGAAGCCGGTTTGTACCGTAAGGCTCTTAAAGAATTTCAAAAAAGTCTCACCATCTCATCAAAAGTAGGGCTAAAGAGTTACACCATCAATAATTATCTCGGCATCTTTAAATGTTATGCAGCACTGGGTGAATATAAAAGTTTCAACAAATACTACGCCCTTTATGAGCATAGCAGAGATACTATATCGGGGAAGATGGAAAAAATCAGGATTGCCGAACTGGAAGCCCGATATAAAATTGACACACTCCTCCAGCAGAGAAAAAGGTTGAAAGAAGAAAGCAGTCTTAAAGAGATTAAAATCAGACGCTATTATATGCTATCTGTCGGGTTTGCCCTTATCGTTATCATCCTGGCTTTTATCCTTTATAAAAGAGCAAAAAATGAGTCGAAAAAATATGAGATAAAAGAGTGAGTCACAAGTAAAACTTTTTTCGCTTTTATTTCGAAATTATTCCTATCTTCATACCATAAAATTTTTATCCTGTTGAGCCAATGCTAAATGGACAAATCTGCTAAGTTTCAGTTATTTTCCGATCCATGGAAATACTATGGAAAGATGCTGGAGGACATTGAATCTGCCAAAGAATATATCTTCCTGGAAACCTTTCGGCTGGGAAATGATGTGATGGGTGAACGTTTTCGCGACAAGCTGACCAAAGCAGCAGAAAAGGGGGTGATTGTCAAGCTGCTCATCGATTACTGGGGTGCCGGAAATATCCGCTCCGGCTTTTTCGATAAGTTTATCGTGGCCGGTGGAGAAGTCAGATTCTTCAAAAAGATAAAATACAACTTCGATTTCTTCACAAGGAGCCACAGAAGAAATCACCGGAAGCTGCTTCTTATCGATGACAAAATAAGTTACCTCGGCTCTTCAAACATAACCGGTTACAATCTGAACTGGCGCGAATCGGTGTTACGCATGAAAAGCAGCATCACTCCGGTGCTGAAGAAGTTATTTCTTCAGGATTATAAAATATACAACCGGTATATTTTCAGCAAAGCCTATTATACCCGTCCAGTAAGGCATGAAGATTTTGAAATCATTAGAGATGTTCCGCTTATCACGCAGAAAAGGATTAACAATAAGTTCATCTATTGCATTAAACAAGCCACGGAGTCTATTGACATAGAAACTCCCTATTTCCTTCCTGGCTTTATGCTGCGTAAAAGCCTGATAGACGCAGCCCGCAGAGGAGTTAAGATAAACATCTTCTTACCCAAAAAGTCAGACGTGAATCTGGTAGATATTCTACGCAACAAGTATCTGGGACCACTGGCTAAGAAAGGTATCAACATTTTGTTTTTTGAGTCCAATAACCTGCACGCCAAAATATTCCTTGCGGACAAAAAGATTTTCGGTATTGGTTCTTCTAATTTCGATTACCGGAGCTTTCGCTATATGTTTGAAATCATGCTATTCGGTGACAATCCGGAAGTGGCACAGCAGGTTTTCAGACATGTAGAAGAAACCCGGAAATCTACTGTTCCATTCGTTTATGAACAATGGAAAAACCGTCCGCCCATCGAGAAGTTCTTCGAATGGCTGCTCCTTCCCTTCCGGCATCTATTATGATGGAACCATTGTATTCTAAAACGCAGTGAATAATACACTGAATTTTTTTTCCGGTTTATAGATTTTCCTTAAATAAAACTACTTTTGTACTATAGTAAAGCAGAATTAATAACTTAAAAAATAAGGATATGTCAGAAAAACTCACTTCAAAAGTGGCCATGGAACTGGAAAATAAATACGGCGCACACAACTACCATCCATTGCCGGTGGTTTTGGCCAGAGGAAAAGGAGCCAGAGTATGGGACGCAGAAGGAAAAGAATATTTTGATTTCCTATCTGCATATTCGGCTGTAAACCAAGGACATTGCCATCCTAAAATTATCAAAGCACTCACTGACCAGGCACAAATATTAACCCTCACCTCAAGAGCTTTTTATAACGATTCACTCGGCGTTTATGAAAAGTATATCACTGACTATTTTGGTTACGACAAAGTACTCCCCATGAACTCCGGCGCTGAAGGCGATGAGACAGCACTGAAACTATGCCGAAAATGGGCCTACACAAAAAAAGGAATTCCTGAAAATGAAGCTAAAATCATCGTCTGTGCCAACAATTTCCACGGTCGCACCATCACCATCATTTCTATGTCAACCGACCCGGAAGCCCGAAACGATTTTGGTCCCTACACTCCCGGATTTATCACTATCCCCTACAACGACATTGAAGCGTTGGCAAAAGCACTGGAAGATACCCATGTTGCCGGATTTCTTGTAGAGCCCATCCAAGGGGAAGCCGGGGTGATGGTTCCCGATGAAGGTTATCTGAAAAAGGCTTACGATTTATGTAAAGCTCATAATGTATTGTTCATTGCCGATGAAGTGCAAACTGGCATTGCCCGTACGGGAAAACTGTTGGCCTGTGACCACGAAAGCGTTCGCCCGGATGTCCTGATTCTCGGCAAAGCACTTTCAGGTGGTGTTTATCCTATTTCGGCTGTTTTGGCTGATGACGACATCATGCTGACTATCAAGCCAGGTGAACACGGCTCAACTTTTGGCGGAAACCCAGTTGCAGCACGGGTGGCTGTAGCTGCTCTTGAAGTTGTAAAGGAAGAAAAACTGGCAGAAAGAGCCGAACGACTTGGCAAAATCTTCCGTGCTGAAATGAGAAATATTTCATCCAATATGATCGAAACAGTACGCGGGAAGGGATTGCTGAATGCAGTAATCATCCATCCCAAAAATGGAAAAACCGCCTGGGATGTCTGCCTGAAGATGGCCGACAACGGGCTGCTCGCCAAGCCTACCCACGACCATATCATCCGCTTTGCACCTCCTTTGGTCATCACGGAAGAGGAACTTATGCAGACAGTGGAAATTATTAAAAAGTCTATTCTTTCTTTTGAGTAGGTTAACTATTAAGGACTGCTAAAGAAGAGCCATATCGAAAATATGGCTCTTCTTCTGTTCTTCAAGAGCCTGTAATAAAAAGCTCCGATCAGAAGACCGGAGCTTTTCAACATTAACCTAAAACCCTCCTAATGAGGGGTAACCCAAAAAATTAACCTGCAATTAAGCTTTATTTAAAGCATAAATTACCGGACAAATGTAAACACTATTTTAATACAATCTAAATAAATTTTATATTTTTTAAGATATTTTTTTTGACAACCCATAGCAATAGTGACAGCCCGCTATGGGTTTGTGACGGAATAAAGTGACGGGAATCGACGAAGTAATTTTGCGGGTTTTCAAGGCGCAAACGTTGCGAATAGCCACTGTTTATTTAAAACTTTTGCAACGAAGAAAAAGCACAAAAGAACAAGCCGAAACTGTCAGTTTATTTCGTCACAATCCCTAAGAATAGACGATTTATATTTTAGGGGACTTCTAATATTACACTTGTATCATCTCTTGAGAGATAAATACAATGCAACGGATGAAATACCGTTAGTATAATCGTTACATTTGTAGAAATTAATGATCAACTTCAAATTTATACCATGAAAAAGTGTTTTTTCCTCATGCTGTTTATCTTTCCTGGTTTAATTTCAGTAGCACAAGTTGTCAATCCTACATTGAAAACCGTTAACGACAATTGGCTTATCCATGAATTTGAAAACGCAAAGCCTTTATCAAATCGTTCAACTATTGCCGGAACCCCCTACCTGAACAAAAAATTTCAGAGTGGCCAGCCCATTAGCCAATACAACGAGACGCTCCCCATCATCCCATTGCGTTACAATATTTATACGGACAATATTGAATACAAATCACCTGAAAACAAAGTGTTTGTATTGAGCGACCGGAATAAAATAAAAGCTTACAAAATTGGCGACAGCACTTTTATTTATTCACTTTATCACAAGAATAAAAACAAACTTTCTTCCGGGTATTTTCAGGTACTTGTCCCTGGAAAGACCAGGGGATTGATAAAATATACGGTTTATTTATTGCAAGCGCATCCCACACAGCCTTATAAACCTGCCGAGCCCGAACGTTTTTCTAAAAGGATTAAGAGTTTTTATGTAAAAGTTGGATATGCAGCTGCCGTTCCTGTCTCCAGAGAAAAAACTATCATACAGCTTTTTCCTAAGCAAAAGAGTCAGCTTAGCCACTACATTAAAAAAGAAAAAATTCATATTCGTAAGCAAGCTGAGTTCGTGAAGCTTATCAATTATATCAATACTTTATCCAACACCACAGCCAACGATAATAAACAATAGACCTTTCTATCAATCAAAATCACACCTTCTATGAAAGTGATTTCTTAAGGGAAATTAAAAGCAGCCTTCAAAATTTAAAAGCTATTTTCAGGTTTACCCTGCGCGTGGTGAGGTAATTAGGTATGGCAAACGAGTGGTTATAAATATCTTTTATCCAAGTGTATGAGACGGTGTTATAGGTCTGGAAGAGGTTGAATACTTCCAGACTAATCCACATGGATTTAACAGTTTTGTGCGAAATACGGCTTATATTTTTGTCCAACGGGTTCCACGAGAAGCCTATATCCACACGGCGATAGGGCGGCATACGCAATGTCTGCTGATAAGGCTGCGACTGGGGAGGACCAAAAGGCAGGCCTGTTCCAAACAATAACCGCAGATGTACCTTGAACTGTTCATGATGCGGGATATAATCCTGAAAATAGATGGTGAAATTTACCCGACGGTCAGTGGGTCGCGGAATGTAGCCCGGCTCAACTTTCACACTGTCCACCGCCGATCCTGATTCTCCGGCCGGCAGCTTCTCTCCTGCCTTATTGAAATAATCATAATAAAAATCACCCATGACATCCTGTGCCGTCTTCATAATCGACAGGGTAATCCAGCTGTCAATACCTTTTACAAACTCTCCATATAGTTTAAAGTCGATGCCTGTGGCGTATCCTTTGGCCGTCAGGTTGGCATAATAGCGAATTCGTATATTATCCACTTCGTAAGGAATCAGGTTGTTCAGCTTTTTGTAATAAGCTTCGGCAGTAAAGATAAAAGGGCGGTTCCTCAGCTGAAAGCGGTAATCACCTCCGAGGATGAAATGTATGGAACGCTGTGATTTAATATTAGGATTCAGACTCCCGTCCATGTTCCTCATTTCACGGTAAAAAGGGGGCTGATAATAAACGCCCGAAGCGAAGCGGAAGACAAGATTAGGGTTGGAAAAAGGCATATAGGCCAAACTTATACGCGGACTTACCAGAAACTCATTGGCATAACTCCACCAATAAAAGCGCAAACCGGCAGTAAGCGAAAGCCGGCTTTTATTTTTCAGTAAAAAACTCCACCGATCGGATCCATAGGCCGAAATGCGGTGGATATTCAATGTGTTGTGTGCATGCGCGTAGTAATACAAATCCAAATTGCTGCGCGAAGGATTTGGATTCCCCGGTTTATTCACAGGGTTGGGCAGTGAATAGCCTGCCGAATCGTTCATCTCCCACTCATGAAGCACATCATCCACCTGCTGAAACTGATATCGCATTCCCCATCGCAACAGGTTATCATGGTATATCAGGGAGCCCTTGTGGGCAAAAGAAAAGACATGTGCGTTGAAATAATTCCGGGCATGTTGGAGGTAGGTTCCCACGCCAAGCGTTTGTAAAGCCTCGCCCTGCTCTTTCTTCTGCTCCCGACTCTCAACCTGCCCTATCCAGTATTGCCCCTGTAAGTCGTAGGTCTCCGACTCTTTCGTCTGAAAACCGGAAAAGATAAACAGCAGCCGGGTATTACTGTTCGGATGGTAGTTAAACGTCAGCCCTGACTGGAACATGTTATATTTATCCACTTGTTGGCCATCAAAATAGACCGTAAACCGGAGGGTTTGCTGTACCGTCCCGAAGTCGGTCTGCCGGTCGGTAGGCACCACTTTGTATTTGTTGAGTGAAAGATAGGTCAGCAGCGAAATATCCCACTTTTTGTTCAGCTTATAAGTGAAAAGCCCCTGAAAATCAGTAAAATTCGGCTGGTAATTTCCTTTGGTCTCCAGGCTTCCCAAAAGATAACGGTTGGTTTTGTAACGTGCGCCCAAAAGATAGGTAAACCGTTTGTCCTTGTTGATTCCTCCCACATTCAGACCAGCGCCCAGCATGCTCAGCGAGACGCCGCCACCAAACTGTTCCGGCTTTCGGTAGCGGATATCCAGCACCGACGACATTTTGCCACCGTACTGTACGCCAAAACCACCTGCTGAAAACAGAATGCCGGATACCAGCGCCGGGTTGATGAAACTCAGTCCCTCCTCCTGTCCGTTGTTCACGAGAAACGGCCGGTAAATTTCAATATCATTTACATACACTAAGTTTTCATCATAATTCCCACCCCGCACCGAATATTGCGAGCTCAGTTCGTTGTTTGATGAAACGCCCGGCAAAGTCTTGATCAAACTCTCTACACCTCCCGATATCGCCGGAGCAATAAGGGCATCACGTGGATTCAGACGTACAATATTTTCAGTTCGTAGTTGCTCGTCACGCACTTCAAAACCAGGCAGGTTTGTCGTTAACCTCCGGAGCCGGAAATGCAACGTTTTTGTTTCGCCCGGAGCGAGCCTCAGCACAGTGTCCTGCCGCCGGTAACCGATATATGAAATAGCCAAATGCAAATTCTTGTTAGCCGGAATCTGCAAACTAAAAAACCCGTTTTGGCTGGTAATAACACCCAGTTTAGTCCCAATAAGTTGCACATTGACCAACCCGGCCGGTTTTCCTTTCTCATTTGTAACCACACCTTTCACTGTGGCTGTTTGTGAGAACAAAGCCGCCGGGAAAGAAATGATGAGCAACAGAGATAAAACTAAAAAGAGGGAACCGAATCTTTGCATCAATTCAATTTGTTTTAAAGAAAACATTTAAAAGGCAAATTTATTATTTATCCAGTATCATTTTGTTTTTCAGAGAGACTCCTGAATAAAAAAATCTGGCAGTTAGATACCGGGAGCTATATTTTCAGCTTATGAAGCATAAATATCTAAAGTTTTGGACATGCTGTAAAAATGTGAATAATCAAATGAATACAAAGTAGAACATTTTTTAACAACCATTATATCAGCAAGATAAAATATCCATAATGAATGAAAATACCCTTTGTGCGCCTTCGTGGTTTCTTTTTACCACTAAGGAACACAAAGTAACACTAAGGGCAGGAAGCCTGAAAGGGGACTTAAGTAATCTGTATAGAATTGATAATCATCTTGTTAAATAAGTGCATAACTTTGGTAATACAATATTCATTTTCTCAACTTCCAGAATAGATTGATATTACAAACGAAGAAGACGATTCAAAAGAAGTCCGTTTTTCCCGAAGTTTGAAAATTGTTTTTTTTGAGTCCTTTTTTCCCGGTTTATTATTTCCTGATTTTACCCATAGAAAACAACACAGAACCACAATATATTTTACCTTAGGTTTATGACGAAATAAAGTGACGGGAATCGACGAAGTAATTTTGCGAGTTTTCAAGACGCAAAAGTTGCGAATAGCCACTGTTTACCCCGTGAAATAGCAAAGCTAATATTTCACAGGG
>ENA-ORDP01000356-ORDP01000356.1-marine-sediment-metagenome-genome-assembly--contig:-NODE-356-length-30773-cov-8.860310_pt1 | contig 30773 bp, 28 predicted proteins | sample MGYA00248627_ERZ508539 | MGnify/ENA primary metagenome ERZ508539 (study PRJEB26208, sample SAMN05571518) | marine sediment metagenome | biome: deep sea; feature: Hydrothermal vent; material... | reverse complement strand
TAAAACCGGGCAGGCGTTTTTTGCCGGTTAGCAGCTGCTGCATTGCGGCTTGTTTAATGTTGCGCTTTTTGGTTATGAGTTTATCGAGTGAGGAAATTAGTTCATCCGTATCGCTTAAAGCTGTGGCAATTGCGCGTTGTTCTTCAAGGGTTGGGGGAAGAGGAAATCTAAAATGTATAAAATCTTTTTGATACAAATGAGAAATAGTAGAACCGGCAGCAAGTTTATTTAGGAAATTTTCGAAGTATTTCGACCTAAGTAAATAATAGAAAAATTTTGAGTCAAAAAAATCATTTATAGGTCTTATAACAAACACACCACTATTAAGCGTAGCTAACTTAGGCAACAGATTTATAAATGCAACTTTACCTATAGTACCATCCTTTGTAACTAATACATCATTTGTTTTCAATTGAATGTTTTTATCTTGCTTATACCGCTCATACCCTACATAAAAACAGGTATCCCAATCAATGTAACCATCATTAAATTCAGTTCCTGTCACAAGGAAATAATCACCTTGAAGTTTATATTCTGCTGTTGTTAACCCTTGCCATCCTATTCTTGCTTTTAATATTGCCTTGTTTAATAAAAGATGATTGTTCCAATCACTCGGGATGATTCCAGCCTCAGTTAGTTTATATCCCGCCTTCACTTCGTTTCGGACGGACAAGCCCGCCTTCACTTCGTTTCGGACGGGTAAATTCTCTTTCACTTCCATACAAATCCCATTTTAAAATAATCCCTTCCTGTTAAAAGGCGTTTTGTTAATAGATAGATTAATTTTTTCTATATATTTCAATAATTCTTCAAAGGTTGGAGCAGGTCCATAAATCATACCTTCAACCATATTTGCATAGTCCGTTTCCCAGTCTTTTATAATTTCCTTTGGCGGAATAATATTTAATTTACCTACGGTATGCATTGAATAATCAACATACTTCAATTTATTAATTGTGCTTCGATGCTTTACAATAGTATTAAAAAGTTCTAAATCATTAAAAGCAATAGACGAATAATCTGTCTCCATCAGCTTAACAATGTCGTAATGATGCCGGCTCTTTCGGTTAACATTAATTTTGTCAATCGGCTTTTGAAACTCTTCGTGCAGTAAGAATATCTTCTCCAACAATGTCCGTTCAGGATTTACAACCGGAATTGTAGTGGGCGAATCAGCAAATGCTTTATCTTTATAAGTGTCTGCTACAAATGTTGCTATTGTTTTATTTGTGAATGGTTCAATTAAAGACCGGCTTCCAATTTCTATTAGTACTCTGGATTTTAAATATTCACCGGTTTCAAAAAGACTTTTATAAGCGACCTCAATTTTAACGGGATCATCATCACTCCATTTATTATCAATTACATTTACTTCTGCATTATTCAATCCTACTTCTTCAAACTGAGTTTTTAGCTTTTCATAAAAAGTTGTAGATATAAAATTACACGATGCTTTACGCAGCTTTGTTATTTCCTTTTTATTTAACTCGCCTTCAAACCCTAAATATTCACGGCTAAGAGCAAGGTCAATATCCTCGGAAAACCTTTGTATAATATTCCAAGCTTTACTAAGCGAAGTGCCTCCTTTAAATACTAATTGTTCGGCATACTCAGTTGAAAAAATAAGTCCAAGCGTATGCACAACCCACCAATCTTTTTCAACAGCAACAGGCGGTAAACCTATTAAGCCTGAAGTTTCATTAAATATCTCAGCTTTTGTTGAGTCCGATAATTTTATCCATTCCTTAAGATGCTTGTTTTTCATTTTTTCTTTCAATTAAAACAGGTCTAATTATTTTTCTAATCCATTCCGGCGCCAAGCGGAAATCATGCTCCAAATGGTGAATATTTTCATTTCTTAAAAGTTTTTTTATTCTAGCAATAGTTTCAGCATTCATATTTTTTTCACCTATGGATTTTAGAGCTTGTATAACTAATTTGCTAATATTACCCAAAGCAGAAACATTTCTAGGACTCGCCTTTTTAAAGGTGATAGTAAATTTACCGACATTTACTTTTCGAGGTGAACCATCGGTTAGAAAAACAATATTCATAGGAACTTGTGTAGATAAGCCTAATTTATTTAAAGCATAATTTCCGGTAGGAACAATTTTTGCCTTATCTCTTTTTGCAATGGTTTTTGCAATTTCATCTATACTCGGTTTTATTATACCCAAAAGCGGATCTTTTTTTGGTCGTGTAAAAATACCATTTGCAACACGTATAATTTCCCTTTTTTTAACGAGGCGTTCCAAAGATTTGCTCACTGTTTTTTTTTGTGCTATGTGTACAAAACTATCAGTAAAAAAGAGCGTACCCCTCTTAGCTTTTTTTATTTTTGTAAGTATTTTACTTTCAATAACTTCCGACATAATTACATTCGTTTTTGTCGTAAAAATAGCAAATATTTACGACAAATATAACTGTTGTTGTATTTATTTTAAACAGAAAATCCCATCTTTTTAAGATGTTGATTTACCTTTATTTCTAAATCTTTACCATCACCATCAATTTGTGATAATGTTTTATCATATCTATCAGCAAGTTCTTTAATCCTACCGGTTAAGCGTTGTGATATTCTATCCATTTCGCTTTTTACATCTTGCTCTATTGTAGTCATCCATTTGTCATCAATAACAAGTGTTTTAATTTCATCTTCTGTTAGTTCTTTGTATTTGGTATAAAGTTTTTTATCAAGTTCGGTCTCGGCTTCTTTAATTTGTTTTTTTAATTCTGCTTCATTTTTTAGCAAATCCGAATATTTGGTTAACACTTCTAATTCATCTGCAAACTCTGCATCATTTTTTATTACCTTTATACGATTTGTTAAAGCACCTTTAGTAATATTACCCTTATCATTTATCACTTCTTCAAGCAATCCTTCTTCACCGGTGTTTTCTTCCTTTAGTTCTTCAAGCTGCTGTGTAATGTTATCCAATTCAGATTCTAATTTATTTATTGCATCCTGCTCAGTTTGGAAGTAACGTTTAATAACAAGAGATTTTGGAATCAGATCGCTTCCCCAATCTTTTTGTTTTCCTCTTTTATCATTTATCAAATAAACCTGCACTTGCCAGCCATCTTCAACAAGCATAAAGACATCATCTTTCATAACATCAATCCAGTAGCTCATAAGGTGCTGGTAAATATCGTATTTATCAATAAGTTTCTTTTCGGAAAATGATTTCAATATATCTTCCGAAAGGTCGAAAATTATTTTCTTCGGCTTATCGCCAACGGTTATAGCTTTAAGCAGAGGGGTGTGTGTTTCTTTCCAGGTTTCAAAGATTTTTATTATTTCTTTGCTGTAGGTTTTAAATTCCGGATTATTGAAAATAGTTGTTTTAATATTCTCCTTTTCTATTTTAATTTTGCTGTAATTTTTTCTGTCGGCATCAGTAAATAATTCGTTGCGAAGAGAGGGATAAACTTCCCAGTAATTACTTAACTCATCAATATTGAAGTTTGGGATACCGCCTAAAAGATGAGCTTCAATATCGTGAAGATCTTCTTCATCCTGGCTGTCTATGTATCTTGGAATGTTGAGATTGTAATCGTTTTTCTCATCACTAATTTCATCGAAAGGAACCATACGGGAATATTTAGGAAGTTCAATCTGCTTGTTGAACACGTCAACAATCTTATGAATATCCTGTTCGCGCAAGCGGTTTTTATTTCCATCTTTTATAAATCCTTTACTTGCATCAATCATAAAAATGCCTTTGCGGTTCTGTGCATTTTCTTTATCAATAACTATAATACAAGCCGGAATACCTGTTCCGTAAAAGAGATTAGTCGGAAGCCCTATAATTCCTTTTATATATCCACGCTGAATAATATTTTTTCTTATTTCGGCTTCTGCATTGCCACGAAAGAGAACACCGTGCGGTAAAATAATTGCTCCCTTACCGGTACTTTTTAATGATTTAATGAGATGAAGAAGAAAGGCATAGTCACCGTTTTTAGCTGGTGGAATACCAAAGCCCTCAAAACGTTTATACTCATCGTTTAACGGATCAAAACCACTCTTCCATGCTTTAGTTGAGAAAGGAGGATTGGCAACAGCAAAATCAAACTTTTTTAAACTTCCATCGGGTTCGGTAAAATGAGGTCTTGATAAAGTATTATCCCTCCAAATTTCGGCAGTTTCATTATTATGCAGCCACATATTCATAACTGCTAATGCCCTTGTAGCATTATCCATTTCCTGTCCGTACAAAGACATTTGTTCAACCTGTGATTCATCCGCAGCTTTAAGCAGCAAAGAACCACTACCACACGTTGGATCGTAAATTGTTTGGTCGGAACTTGTTGCTTTTTCAATACCAATAACTTTAGACATTATTCTGGATACTTCGGAAGGGGTATAAAATTGCCCTTTGCTTTTACCAGATTCAGTAGCAAAGTTGCGCATTAAATATTCGTAAGCGTCACCAAGCAGATCATCATCGGCTGCGCGGTTTTTACTAAAGTCTAATTCTTCACTATCAAATATTGCAACAAGATTTGAAAGACGGTCCTGCATTTCTTTACCGCTTCCGAGTTTATCGGAATCATTAAAATCAGCAACATCAATAATGCCTCTAAGGTCGTTGGCTTTGGCTAACTTTCTAATGATTTTATTTATTTTGTCGCCAATTTCTTTATCGCCTTTGAGTGCTGCCATATCGCGGAAGCTTGCACCTTCGGGTATTTCAATCAAAGCATTGGGTTTACCGTAATACTTATCGGTAACATATTTCATAAATAATAATGCCAACACATAATCTTTGTATTGTGATGCATCCATACCGCCGCGAAGTTCATCGCAGCTTTTCCAAATTTTACTGTATAATTCTGATTTTTTTAGTGCCATTGTTAGCTTTTATTTTATTATTAAATCAATTATAAATTAAAGAAATATTTCAATATCTTCACCATCGCCAAAGTATCCATCTTACTTAAAAGTTCTTCTATGGAATATGAGATTAACTTACAATTTCCTATAAACTATTCACTTTTTGTATCATAAGTTTCAAATGTTACATGTCCTTTAAATCACCGGATTATTCTACCCAGCGAGATTGATTTTAATTCCATCGGGTTATTTATTATACCCGATTTAAACGTAGGAATTTCATTTATGAAATTCTCTTCATTAATTACAACAATTCCGTGAAAATGATTTGGCATCACCTGGTAAACATCCAAGGAGATATATTGAAATTTGGAAGGGATTTCATTCCATATTTCTTCAACAATTTTACCCGTCTCATTTAAGATAATTTCACCGTTTTTAATTTCCCCAAAAAAATCTTTCCGGTTGTGGGTGCATATTGTTACGAAATATTCGCCTTCTCCCGAATAATTAAAGCCAGGTAATCTGTATTGTTTTTGAGATTTGTATTTCATTCATATTTAAATTTATGACACAGGTATAATTATGAATTTGATAAATCAAATTCTTACATTTTATTAAAAAGATTACATTAATTTCAAACTCTTTGTGCTATTAAAGCAGCTACTGAACTGATTATCCACCTTCACAATGTTCCAAGGTACAAGCAAATCAGCTTTATGGTTACAGAAATATTTAAAAACAGAAACACACAAAAACATTTAATTTTTTACATTTCCATTTGCATTATAATTAGATTTATAACAAATTAATATGTCCTTTATTGAGGGATACTCTTCATCTCTCTTAATAGCGGGAAGTATCTCAACTATTAGATAGATTAATATTCATTACATATCAGGGTATAATGGTTGGAAACAACAAATCTAACGGGGATCCTATTGAAAAGCAGCTTTGGAAAGCAACTGACAAACTCAGAAAAAACATTGATGCAGCTGAATATACCGGAACCGATCCAGAAGTTAATCTTGATTTTAACGAGCGCTTTACAATACTTAAAAACCGAGTTTGAAGAACAGATTAATGAAGAAGAAAAACTAAATAGATTGATAAAAGAAAATTTAGCTAAAATAAAAGAGATATAAAATGACTTTCAATCCTCAAGAACCATATAATGATTTACCTTTACTTTTCCCTGATGAAAAATACTGGAAGACTATCGAGGTATATGAACATACAAATAATGCAAATAGAGCGTTAGCAGAATTAAAAGGTAGGCTTTCGGCAATTCCTAATCCGCAAATTTTTATAAACACTTTAAGTCTTCAAGAAGCAAAAGACAGTTCATCTATAGAAAATATTTTTACGACAAACGATAAACTTTTCAAAGCATTTACTTCTTCCGACTTAACTGATAAAAATACGAAGGAAGTTCTTAGATATGGAAAAGCTTTGGTTAGCGCTTTTAATTCCATTAAATCGGGTACCGTTTTTTCAATTGACATAATTGAGGATATTTACAGAAACATTAAAGATGAAACTGACGGTATCAGAGATTCAAAAGTAATTATTGGTAACGCTTTCACAACTGTTTATACACCACCATGTTGTAAAGATGTTTTGTTGGAAAAACTTAATAATTGGCTTGAATACGCAAACAATCAACACGATATTGACCCGCTGATTAAGCTTGCTGTTCTTCACTACCAGTTTGAAACAATACATCCATTCAAAGATGGAAATGGTAGAACCGGCAGAATATTAAATGTTTTGTTTCTTTCTTCTCAAAATTTACTTGATGAACCGGTACTCTATTTATCAAAATATATTAATGAATTCAAAGAGGAATATTATAGGCTTTTAAGAGAAGTTACGGAAAGTAATGAATGGCAGAACTGGATAATTTATATGCTTAAAGCTGTTGAAGAAACTGCAAAACACACACTAAATAAAGTACTTGGCATCATTGAACTATTAGAGAATACTAAGGACAAAATAAAAAGTGTTTTACCCGATATTTATAGCTATGAATTGGTAGAAGTTCTTTTTACTCAAGTCTATTCAAAATATACTTTCTTAGAAGAACGTAAAATCGCTTCACGTAATACAGCCAGTAAATACTTTACCAAGTTGGTTGAATCCGGAATTTTGGAAAAAGAAAAAGTAGGTAATGAATTTATTTTTAAAAATGTAGCTTTTTATAATTTGATTAAAGAATAACGATGCACAATTATTATCTGTTTTTGTGCAAACTCTAAAATCTATGCACAACGCTTGTGCATAGATTAAATGCAATGCACAATAGTTCATTGTTTTTGTGCATAGATAAAAAAATTGTATCTGAAAAAGCTAAATGGAGTTCAGCGTTTGTGGATAATCTGGCAAAATTTATTAAAGGAAAACATCTCGAAATTAAAGGTTTTACTCTACTCAATATTTCCAATATGAATTAGATGAGTCAGTGTCCTTTAATTTTTAAAATATTTATCTAAAATATTTTCACCCCAATTTAGTGGATTATTTTTTATGTATTCCTGAATAAAATAAAATTCCCTGTCGTCTCTGATGATTCTATCATAAAACCTTGATTGCCATTTAAATCTTGGGTTTATTTTTTTTGCTTCGAATGTTACACGTCCTTTAAACCACCGGATTATTCTACCCAACGAGATTGATTTTAATTCCATCGGGTTATTTATTATACCCGATTTAAACGTAGGAATTTCATTTATGAAATTCTCTTCATTAATTACAACAATTCCGTGAAAATGATTTGGCATCACCTGGTAAACATCCAAGGAGATATATTGAAATTTGGAAGGGATTTCATTCCATATTTCTTCAACAATTTTACCCGTCTCATTTAAGATAATTTCACCGTTTTTAATTTCCCCAAAAAAATCTTTCCGGTTGTGGGTGCATATTGTTACGAAATATTCGCCTTCTCCCGAATAATTAAAGCCAGGTAATCTGTATTGTTTTTGAGATTTGTATTTCATTCATATTTAAATTTATGACACAGGTATAATTATGAATTTGATAAATCAAATTCTTACATTTTATTAAAAAGATTACATTAATTTCAAACTCTTTGTTGGTTGATTTGTAATAAAATTATTCATTATCTCTATCATCACAAAAGCATCCATCCCACAAACCTCCAACAAATAATCTCATGTTTTAACAATATTTAAAGTGCTATTTTAAATGCGCTGTTTTAAATTTAAAAAGTTAACTCGTACTCCTCAATTTAATTTTTCTATAAGTTTTCTTTTTACTAATCCCCAAGCTATTTTAACATCATACTCAATCTCAGTTCTTAATAATGCAACAGTATCTCCGATAAAATCGGAGTCCAATATTTTATCTTCCATATTAGCTGCATATTCTTTCGAAGTAACTGACAAACCATCGTTAGACAAATACTCTTTAAATCCTTCTATGATTTTCATTGAATCCGGTTCTAATTTTTGATAAGCATAATAAAGATCAAATAGGTCTCTTCCTTTTCGTCTTTGATAAAGAGCGCGAAGCTTTGTACTTAAAAGTTCTTCTATGGAATATGAGGTTAACTTACAATTTTTTCTAAACCATTCGCTTTTTATATCATAAGCATAATGCTTGTAACCAAAAACCGCATAATGTTCTCGAGTATTTATCTCTATTTTCAATTTTAGTGTAACCACCGGTTCTGCTTCCGATTTAAACCGGTAGACTAATGTTGCGTTATGAATTGAAGCATTATATTTAGCTGTTCCAAGAAATTCAAGTTTTTCCCTTATAAGGGTTAGAATATCACCAATAGATCCCTTTTTGATTTGTACAAGGTCAATATCTTCCGAATATCGTGCTTGCGGTTTAAGGAACAGTTTATGAAGTGCCGTTCCGCCACGAAAGGCAAGCTGCTCTTTTAATTCACTATCGGAAAATATTTCAACTAATGCTCTTTCAATAACCAGATCTTGCTCAACCTGATAATCATTATTCCAAGGTGCATTCTTTTTCCATTGTGTAATATAGATTTTTGGAATCATACTAAAAGTCTGTATCTATCTTAAAGTTTTCTATTACTTTCCATTTGGGGTTAACAGCAACACCTTCTTTGCTTGCACTTGACTTTAACGGAACTCTAAACAACTTTTTATTTGAAAGAAAGTTGCCCACTATTTCTGCCAGGTTGTTGTTACCAACTACATTCTCCAGGATGTATCCTAATCTTTGAAGAGCTGCGTTTGATCTGCAATTAGGTAAAACATCTTTAAATCTTTTAACCTCCATTGTTTCGGTAAGTTCATAGATAATAGTTGCAGCCCTATTCAAACCACCGATTCTATTTTGAAAACAAATTAAATCAACTGCTGTTTGTTCAGGTGTGGATATTTTTATATATCCCGCACTATTTTTTTTATTTTCTATTTTGCTTTTTCCAAGGTTAGATTTAACAACGTAGTTTATTTTCAATCCTTCTTCTTGGGTTGAACGCATTGCCGGTTTATCAATTAAAACAAAATATTCTTGCGGCTGCTGGTGAGAAGCTCCATGATAAAAAGCTGCCGAGAGAAGTCCTACATAGTAAGGTCTGTTCAAATATTTGAACAAGGCATCAATAAACAATTCGGGTGGTAATATCTTTAGTCTTGAATATTCAGGGGGAATTATTACATAAAACCCTTTGTAAACAGAAAGTATTTTTGTTTTATTAACTAACCTGTTCAATGAAAATTTCAATGCGCTTTTATAATTGGCATTGAATCTTTTTCGAACTTCGTCAAGGGTAAAATATAATTTACCATCAACTTGTACTTCTTTGATAAAGTCTTCAATATAATTTTTCATTTTATTCTCTAATATTAAGAGTATTCGTTTGCGTAAAGTAGCGTAAAACACCAACTATTGCAAATGGTTACTCAAGATACTTTACACAAATAAGTATTTCCTGCATCTTCAAAGAATTAAAAGAAATGGAATTTGACAATATTATTGATGAGTTTGAATAATAAAGGTGTTTTAAAATATCTTATTAACAGGGGTTAAAAAAACAAAAGCCCAAAAATATTAAATCTTTGGGCTTTTAACGAGCTGGTGAACGGACTCGAACCGCCGACCGGCTGATTACAAATCAGCTGCTCTACCAACTGAGCTACACCAGCTTACATACTTAAATAATTTCAAAACTAACTGCTCCGCCTACGTTTTACTTCGGCGGATAAATCTACCAACTGCCTGTCCGGCGTAGCGAAGCGAAGACGGAAGCTACACCAGCAATAAAAAAATATGAACAAACTTTAAAAAGACCAACTCATTAGCTGTCAAATGCCGGACTATATCAACAAAAAATCAGACTTCAAAAGTAAAATAATTTTATATTCTTTGCAACAATAACTTTATATTTACAAGCAATTATTAATATTACATTTAAATATCATAATTATGAAACCAAAAAAAATTGAGATTAAAAATAATAACTTAGTTATCGAATGGAATGATAAATCAAAAAGCGCCGTATCGTTAAAATATTTACGCGATGAATGCCCCTGTGCAGGCTGTAAGGGTGAAACCGTGCTTTTTAAAACTTACAGATCTCCGGAAAGGAAAATCATTACTCCGGGTACGTACAAAATTAAGGATATAAAGATCGTTGGTGGGTATGCTATACAAATATTCTGGGAAGATGGTCACGATACGGGAATATATTCCTGGGCGTATTTACACGATTTAGAAAAAGGTCAGAATAATAATTCTCCTCAAAATTATAAAGACCTTTAATGACTTTAACCAAAGCACAAATAAAATCAATTGCAAACCTTGGATTGAAAAAGTTTAGAAATATTGAAAACAAATTTCTAATCGAAGGCGAAAGAGCAGTCCGGGACGGGTTAAACTCCGGTTATAATTACGAATTGATTTTGGTAACGAAGGAATATTTAGATAAAAATCCTAATTACTTAAAGGAAAACAAAAAAGTAGAAATCCTTAATAATAATGACTTCCAAAAAATATCCGGTACTGTAAATCCCCAGGGCATAGCGGCTGTTTTTTTAAAACCCGTACAAAATGAAAATTGGATGAATGAAATTAAAACCGATCTGGTTGTTTGTCTCGATTGTGTTACAGACCCTGGAAACGTAGGCACAATAATTCGTAATTGTGATTGGTTCGGAATAAGAGAAATTATTTTGGGTAATAGCTGTGCTGATTTATTCAATCCGAAAACTATTAGGGCAAGCATGGGAGCTATATTTAACACCAATGTTTTCAAGAGTAATAATTTAAGTGAAGATTTAAAAAACTTAAAAACAAAGAGCTATAAAATCATATCCGCAACTTTAGAAGGGAAAAATATTTTTGATTACAAGCAACGAGAAAAGTTAATAGTTATTTTAGGGAACGAAGCTAACGGGATAAGCAATGAAATATTAAATATTTCAGATGAGTTTGTAACCATACCCAAAAAAGGTGCTGCGGAATCATTGAATGTTGCTAATGCTTCTGCCGTGATTTTAGCGGAACTAACAAAAGAAATGTGAGGACTGTTTTTCAGTTAGATTTAACATCATACAAATTTTAATTACTATAAATTTATATTTATTATACACTACATCTTTAACAACTTAATGTGAAATAATGATTGATTTTTTGTACTCAATTGACCTCGCAGTTTTTTACTTTTTTAACCACACAATTTCAGTTGGCTTTTTAGATAAGTTTTTTGGATTTATTACAAACGTAAATAACTGGTATATAGTTTATGTTATCTTAATTTACATCAGTTATAAATACGGTGGAAAGAGAGGAAAAATTGCTGCTGTATTAACAATTTTTTTAATATTAGTCTCTGATCAATTCGGTGCAAGTTTTTTAAAACCTTTAATCCATAGGTTGCGCCCCTGTAATGCACTGACTGATGTTCTGACTCCATTGGGTTGTACGGGCAGTTTTTCTTTTCCCTCAAACCACGCATTGAATAATTTTGCAGCAGCAGTTTTCTTTTACAGGTTGTTCCCAAAACTTAAAACTGCTCTATTCGTAGTTGCATCACTTATAGCAATATCAAGGGTTTATCTCGGACTACATTACCCATCCGATATTGTAGGCGGGGCTTTAATCGGTGCAGGCATAGGATATCTTTTCTCAATTTTAGCACTAAAAATTGATGAGTTTTTAAACAGAAAAACAAGGATAAAAGAAAGTGAATAAAATTAAAATCAGAAAGGCTACCGAGAAAGACACACCCCTGATTTATTCATTAATAAAAGGAATAGCAGAATACGAAAAACTTTCTAATAAAGTTACAGCAACTGAAGAAAAAATTCGTGAAACTTTATTCGGTGATAAAAGTTATGCCGAGGTCATTATTGCTGAGTATGAAAACGAACCTGTAGGACAAGCTCTTTTCTTTCACAATTATTCTACTTTTCTATCACAACCCGGAATCTATTTAGAAGACTTGTTTGTCAAACCCAAATTCAGAAATAAGGGAATAGGAAAAGAATTATTAAAATCACTTGTAGAAATAGCAAAAGAAAGAAACTGCGGAAGAGTTGAATGGATGGTTTTAAATTGGAATAAACCTGCTATTGATTTTTACAAAAGTTTAGGGGCTGTACCAATGGATAAATGGACAACCTACCGTTTAACTTCAGATAAATATGAAAATTTATTAAATGATTGATTTACAAATGAAAAAATCATAAGAATTAGAATTATTTATTTAATTAATATTTCTTTAAATTTATAAGTCTAATTCTAATCTTTTATAACTTAAACAAGGAATTTATGATCAAAAATTACAGAAGAGTTGTAGTAACAGGAATGGGTGCTGTTACCCCGATTGGGTTAACTGTTAACGATTTTTGGCAAGCAATGATGGATGGTAAAAGCGGTGCTGCTGCAATTACTAAATTTGATGCATCAAGACTTAAAACAAAATTCGCTTGTGAATTAAAAGGTTTTGATTCCGCCAATTATATGGAAAGAAAAGCAAGCAGAAGATTAGACCCTTATGCTCACTATGCCTTTGCAGCAAGTAAAATGGCGGTTGAAGACAGTAAACTGGACACAGAAAATTTAAGCGAAGACGAAAGAGCAAAAATCGGTGTTGTGTTTGGAAGCGGCATCGGCGGTATTAATACTTTTTATAATCAGTCAATTATAAATCACGAGCAGGGTCCTAATAGAATCTCTCCGTTCTTTATTCCTATGCTTATACCGGATATAGCCGCAGGCGTATTATCAATTCATTATGGTTTTAGAGGACCCAATTATTGTATAGTTTCCGCTTGTGCTACAGCTAATAATAATATGATTGATAGCTACATGCTAATCAGACAAGGTATTGCTGATGTAATGCTTACAGGCGGTGCTGATTCTACCGTTAATGAAATGGGAATTGGAGGCTTCAACGCTTCCCGTGCCTTGTCGGTGCGTAATGATTCTCCCGAGACAGCCAGCAGACCTTTTGATGCAACTCGTGACGGGTTTGTTCTTGGCGAAGGAGCAGGCGCATTGATAATTGAAGATTTAGAACACGCAAAAAACAGGGGGGCTGATATTTACGCTGAAATTATTGGTATCGGGCTTTCAGCTGATGCCTACCACATTACTGCTCCTCACCCGGAAGGATTAGGCGCAATTAGATCAATGGAAATGGCAGTTAATAACTCAGGGATTACCAAAGAAGATGTTGATTATATTAATATGCATGGTACTTCAACACCTTTGGGCGATATAGCTGAAACAAAAGCAATAAAAAAAGTTTTTGGTGAGCATGCATATAAAATGAATGTTTCTTCAACAAAAAGTATGACTGGGCATCTGCTTGGTGCAGCCGGTGCAGTGGAAGGTGTCGCTTCAATTCTATCTATTAAAAATGGTATAATTCCCCCAACAATAAATTTTGAAACACCTGACCCGGAATGCGATTTAAATTATACATTTAATAAACCCCAAAAAAGACAGGTTAATGTTGCAATGAGCAATGCTTTTGGTTTTGGCGGTCATAATACTACTGTTGTTTTCAGAAAGTTTACAGAGTAAAATATTAGAAATGACATCTTTCAAAAAGATGTCATTTTTTTTACAAAATCTATAACCATCCATCATTTATATGATGATTTTTTCTTTTCTTTATTTTAGATTAAAATTAATTAAAACCATTACTTTCTAAATATTTAATTGAGGCGATTTAAATGAGACACGCAAGAGTAATTTTTTTCTTTATTTTTATTTTAAGCACTGCTTCATTTTCAAAAGTAAAAACAGTTACTTACAAATCACAAGACGGTTTATTAATAACTGCGGATCTTTATCTTACACATAAACCCAATGCACCGTTTATAATTTTATTTCACCAAGCGGGTTGGAGCAGAGGTGAATATAAAGAGATCGCTCCAAAATTAAACAAGCTTGGTTACAATAGTATGGCAGTAGATTTGCGTTCGGGTGGCAAGGTAAACGGTGTTATAAACCAAACTCATAAACTCGCTATAGAACAAAAGAAAGGGACAAACTATCTTGATGCTATTCAAGATATTGTAGCATCAATTGAATATGCCAAAAATAATTACGCAAAAGGTAAACTAATTATTTGGGGAAGTTCTTATTCATCTGCACTTGTTTTGGTTGTAGGAAGCAAACATAAAAAAGATGTAGACGGGATACTTTCTTTTTCGCCTGGAGAATATTTTGAAAAGTCGGGTAAAACCAAAACCTACATAACTGATAATGCAAAAAATATAACCCAGCCGGTATTTATAACATCAGCAAAAAGAGAATACAGTAATTGGAAAAATATTTTTGCTGCAATTCCCTCAAAAGATAAATCTTATTTTATACCGAAATCTGATGGAAATCACGGTTCACGCGTACTTTGGTCAAAGTTCGATTACAGTAAAGAATACTGGGCTGCCGTCAAATCATTTTTAAATAAAAACTTCAGCACTAAATAGGATTTAATAAAATGATAAGTTCAAAAACTAAAAAATTAATTAATCTGCTTTATTTGTCCTTTGCGTTATTTATAGTTTTATCTTTTACCGGTTGTACTAAACAAAAATTAGATGTGAACGAAATAGTAAATACAGCTATAAAAACTCACGGAGGAAAATTATATCCCTCTTCTAAAATATCTTTTGATTTTAGAGACAAACATTTTACTGTTAAAAGACAAAACGGGTTATTTGAATTTACGAGAGAGTTTACAGATACAAGCGGAAACAAAATCAAAGATATTTTAACTAATAATTCTTTCATACGATTAATAGATGGTAAAGCAGCGAACATTACGGATGAAAAGAAAAATGCTTTTTCAAATTCGGTAAACAGCGTTATTTATTTTGCACTATTACCTTATGGATTGAATGATAAATCTGTAAATAAAAAACTACTCGGTGAAGTTAAAGTTGAAGGGAAAAACTATTACAAGATAAAGGTTACCTTCTCACAGAACGGGGGCGGCGAAGATTTTAACGATGTGTTTGTATACTGGATAAATAAAGAAAATTATTCTATGGATTTTCTTGCTTATCTTTATCACGTTAACGGAGGCGGTTCGAGATTCAGAAAAGCTGTTAATAAAAGAAATGTCAACGGTATAATTTTTTCGGATTATTTGAATTACGGGAATGAAGGTGTGAATTATAATATTGAAAATTATGATAAGGACCTTGAAAAAGGAAATTTAAAGTTGGTATCCGAAATTAACTTAAAAAACATTTCGGTTAAAAAATTATAAATCTTTTGGATGTTAAAATGAAAAATTATTTCTCTCACCTTGAATGCAGCAACTGTAAAAAGATATTTAGTACTGATCAAATATTAAATTTATGCGATGAATGCAGTAAACCCCTGCTCGCAAAATATGATTTGGAATCCGCTTCAAAAGATTTAGACAAATCATACCTGTTAAATCAGCCTGAAAATATGTGGCGTTATTCACCGTTGCTCCCGGTTAAGGATAACAATTTTAGATTATTCTTGGGCGAAGGATTCACTCCCCTGTTCAAAGCTAAAAGACTTGGAAGGGAAGTAAACCATGCCAATTTATATATTAAAGATGAAGGACTCAATCCTTCAACTTCATTTAAAGCAAGGGGATTATCAATGGCGGTTTCCCGTGCTTTTGAATTAGGCGTAAAAGAAATCTCTATCCCTTCAGCAGGCAATGCCGCCGGTGCAATGAGCAGTTATGCGGCACTTGCGGGAATAAGAGCACACGTTTTTATGCCGAAAGATGTTCCCCTTCCTTTTGTTGCCGAATGCAAGGCTCTCGGTGCAGAGATAACCCTGATTGACGGTTTAATTACCGACTGCGGTAAAGCCGCTGCAGAAGGTGTAAAAGATTTTGGCTGGTTTGATGTTTCAACATTAAAAGAACCGTATAGAATTGAAGGCAAAAAAACTATGGGTTATGAAATAGCTGAACAGATGGAGTGGGAATTACCCGATGTAATTATATATCCCACAGGCGGCGGTACAGGGCTAATTGGTATGTGGAAAGCATTTTACGAAATGGAAAAAATAGGTTGGATTGACAGTAAAAGGCCGAGAATGGTAAGCGTTCAATCCGAAGGATGTGCACCCATAATAAAAGCTTTTAACGAAAACACAAAACACGCTGAACTCTGGCAGAATGCTTCAACTATTGCAAGCGGTTTAAGAGTGCCTGCAGCAATAGGGGACTTTTTAATTTTAGATGCAATCAGGGAAAGTAACGGTACTGCGGTTGCGGTTTCCGATAAAGACATTATGGATTGCGCAAATTTAATAGGCAGAACTCAGGGTATCTTTACTGCACCCGAAGGCGGGGCAACGCTTGCAGCTTTTAATACTCTTTACAAAAACGGCTGGATAAAAGAAAACGAAAGAGTTGTTTTATTCAATACAGGAAGCGGACACAAATATTTTAATCTGTGGGATTAAGTAAAGAAACCCGATTTCTTAAAGAGATCGAGTTATTAAAATCTACTTTTTCTTTTCAAAAAGAGAATCAGGTAAATCCGTATTAATTTTATAATTACTGTAAGTTAAAGTTACCTTCCCTTTTAAACCGGAAACACGTTTGGGTTTATGCATGCTATTTGGATTTTCATTTGAATCTTTTGGCAAACCCATTTTATCAAAGTTAAATAAAAAAATTATTTTTTCCGGTAAGGGGTAATCTATTTTATCATCATAAATAAAATCCACATTAAATGTACCGTTTAGCTTTGTAGTTGACTCTAATTTTCTTACAACATTTTTTTTCCTGTCAACCCAAATTGTAGTAAGTAATACGTTGCTGCCTTCGTTTAGAGGAATAATCTTTATGACGGCAAGTTCCCTTCCGTCAATATTTTCATTTCTCGCAAATATGGCGGTATATTTACCTTTCAATAATGAAACCGGGGAAAAATTAACTCCTTGTTTTGGTATCATCGCAAATGAGTTTGATTCAATGTGAGTTTTATCCGGTTGTTTAAAATAAAACACGGCGTTCATCTTGGGTACTTTAAGCATACTCGCATCTATTTTAATTGTAACATCGGCTTTATAATCTTTAACACGTTCGAACTCGCTCTTTAAATTTTTAATAATTTCATCGGGATTATTATTCTGCGCAGATACAAACGAAAACGAAACCATAAGAAAAAACACAGTCAGCATTAATATTCCATTTGATGAAAATCTATACACTTGTTTTTTCATGATAGAATATCCTTTTTTTCAAATATGTAAGCTGTAATACCGAACAATACAACGATGTGTGCCAAAAGAACTGAAACAGATTTAATAATTTCAACATAGTTTAGAGTACCGTCAAAAAATAATCTCCAGGAAAACATATAATTCGTAAATAAATATGGTTTTATTACTTGGAAAAAATCTATCGGAACTGCAGATATTATCGTGAAAACTATAATTATTGCCAATGCAGTAATGATGGGACCAATTGCGTTTTCAACAAGTGAAGAAAAGAAAAATGCCAATGCTGCAACCGTACTCATACTTAAACCCGCCATAAAATAGGCTAAAATAAACCTCCAAATTATATCATCTTTAGCAAAAATAATCAGCCCTTTTTGCAGAACAATTAATTCACCGGTACCGAATAAAACTATCCCCAATACAATGCTTAAGACCGCAAGCCATAATATTAGTAAATAACTATATATTAAACTCGATAAAAATTTTGACAGTACAACTTGAAATCTTGAGACGGGACGTGTTAATAGAACTCTATAAGTTCCGGCAGTTGCTTCACCCGCTAACATATCGCCGGCAACAAGAACAATTAAAAATGGAACATTTACTATTACAAAGTTTAATATTAAATATGACACGAAGTAAGCATTGAGTAAATTGCCGACCATTACAAATGAATTCGATAATTGACCTGTTAACCCTCTTGTTGCATCTCTGCCGCTGATTGATATAGCTAATTGAATAAGCAGGACTAAAAGAGTAACTGCAATAAAGCTTATATAGGTTCTCCATTTTTTAAAAATTTTATATAATTCGATATTAATTAAAGTCGTCATTACTTACTCTTATCCGTAATATTTAGGAAGTATTCTTCTAAAGAACGGGTTGGAATTACAGCACTTACTGCAACGTTGTTTTCAACAAAATATTTATTCAATGAAGAAATATTCTCCGGTTCCAAGATAAAAACCATTTTGTTATCTATGGACGAATAAATTTTGTCTTTCCAAACAGTATTGTCTAAAATATTTTTTGCTGAATTAATATCATTAACTTCAAATGTTACTTTTAATTTGTTCTTATTTAACAGTTCACCTACTTTACCCTCTACAACTTTTTTACCTTTATCTAAAATTATCATCCTGTTGGCAACAATTTCTATTTCGGATAATATATGAGAAGAAAGAAAAATTGTTTTCCCTTTTTCACGGCTGAGTAGAATTAATAAATCTCTAATTTCTTTCATCCCCTGTGGGTCAAGTCCGGTTGTTGGTTCATCTAACACGATTAAATCCGGGTCATGCAAAAGTGCCTGTGCAATTCCAAGGCGTTGTTTCATTCCGTGAGAAAATGTTTTTACCTTACTCTTATATCTTTTATCAAGCCCTACAAGCTCAAGCATCTCCATAATTTTTTTTCGAGAAACTTCACCCATACTTAATCTACCAAGTATGGATAAATTTTTATAAGCAGTAAGAGTTTTATAGAAGTCAGGTTTTTCAACTATTGCTCCGACTCTTTTTAAAATTTCATTTCTCTCGGATATTAATGATTTACCGAATATTTTAATTGTTCCTGAAGTGGGTGAGATTAGCGAAAGCATCATTCTTATTGTAGTGCTTTTCCCTGCTCCGTTTGGACCCAAAAAACCGAATACGTCACCCTTGTAAACTGTTAAGTCTAAATCATTTACAGCGGTAAGACTTTTAAATTTCTTAGTTAAACCGAGAATTTCAATTACTTTTTCTTCGTTCAAAAATTTCCTAATATTATGTTAAACATTAAAAAACAACTTATAAAATATAAATTTAAACTTTATGTGATACAAAATTATTTTATAAGTGGACATATTCAATGATAATTTAACATCTTTGATGATTGAAAATAATATTTAAAATATTTTTTGAAAAAAATTTGAATTTGTCAAAAAAAATCTCGATGTTGGATTTTAATTTATCGCCCTTCGGACAAGAATTATAAAGTGTTTTTTTTTAATTTCTGTTTGAATTTTTACCGATTCAAACTCAACAAAATTTTTTACTTCTTAATGAAAAAAAATTATAAATCAATATACCATTTCAACAAAATATTTTTAATATTGCCAACCCAAATCATTAATACAAACATCAAGTTTACGGAGTATAAATATGCACATTGATAGATTTTTTACCCAAACAGGAAAAGATCCATTATCATCGATAGAGTTTGTAAAAAGAACTTCTGAGATTAGAAACCCAGATGGAACTATTGTATTCCACATGGAAAATGTAATGGTACCGTCAACTTGGTCGCAAGTAGCCACTGATATTATTGCACAAAAATATTTTAGAAAAGCCGGTATACCAAAATTATTAAAGAAAAATAAAGAAAAAGGTATCCCCAATTGGCTGCAACCATCCACTGCGGATTTGCAAAAACTCGGTCAACTTCCTGAAGACGAAAGGTTTTCATCTGAAAATGATGCTCGTCAAGTTTTCCACAGATTAGCAGGCTGCTGGACTTACTGGGGTTGGAAAGCAGAATATTTTGATACAGAAGAAGATGCCAAAGCTTTTTATGACGAACTTATGTTTATGTTAACAAATCAGTTTGCTGCACCGAACAGTCCACAGTGGTTTAATACCGGTCTTAATTGGGCTTACGGCATTTCAGGTCCGGCTCAGGGTCACTATTATGTAGATTATAAAACAGGTAAACTTACACAATCAACAGACGCTTACACACATCCTCAACCTCACGCGTGTTTTATTCAATCCATTAAAGATGACCTTGTAAATGAAGGCGGCATAATGGATCTGTGGGTGAGAGAAGCAAGACTTTTTAAATACGGCTCAGGAACAGGTTCAAATTTTTCCGATATAAGAGGAAAAGAAGAGCCGTTAAGCGGAGGAGGAAAATCATCAGGTTTAATGTCATTTCTAAAAATCGGTGATAGAGCAGCGGGGGCAATAAAATCCGGCGGAACAACAAGAAGAGCTGCGAAAATGGTGACTGTAGATTTGGATCATCCGGATATTGAAGAATATATAAACTGGAAAGTTGTAGAAGAACAGAAAGTAGCGGCAATGGTTACAGGTTCAAAACTTTGTAATTACCATCTTAATGATATTATGCAGGCTTGCTATGCAGAGCATCCTGAAAATGACCGCTTTAACAAAATGGTAAATCAGAAATTGAAAGCTGCTGTACTGGAAGCTAAAAAAGTTAATATCCCAAATAATTATATTGAAAGAGTAATTCAATTAGCGAAACTCGGTTTTAAGTCTATCGAATTTCCAGTTTATGATACAGATTGGAATTCTGAAGCTTACTTTACTGTTGCAGGACAGAATTCAAATAACTCCATAAGAGTTACCAACAAATTTATGACTGCTGTTTTAAAAGACAGTGACTGGGATCTTTATTGGAGAGTTGAAAAGAAAAAAGCAAAAGAAGAAAATAGAAATCCCGTAGCTTGCAAAACATTAAAAGCCACAGAACTATGGGATCAAATTGCTTATGCAGCTTGGTCTTCGGCAGACCCGGGTATTCAATACCATACTACAATAAATGAATGGCATACCTGTCCCGAAGGCGGAGAAATAAAAGCTTCAAATCCATGCAGCGAGTATATGTTTTTGGATGACACTGCTTGCAACCTCGCTTCATTAAACCTTGCAAAATTTTATAATGGAGAAACCAAAGAATTTAATATTCCGGCATTCAGGCATGCAACAAGAACATGGACTATAGTTCTTGAAATTAGCGTTCTTATGGCTCAATTCCCAAGCAAAGAAATTGCTCAATTAAGTTACAATTACAGAACCTTAGGTTTGGGTTTTGCTAACCTGGGATCTCTTCTTATGCTTAAGGGCATACCTTATGATAGTAACGAAGCTTTCGCTATTTGTGGGGCTGTTACTTCAATTATGCATATGTCGGCTTACGCAACATCTGCGGAAATGGCTAAAGACCTCGGAACTTTCACCAAGTACGAGGCAAATAAGAAACACATGCTCAAAGTTATAAGAAATCACAGGAGAGCTGCATACAATGTACCTAAAGAAGAATATGAAAAACTTAGTATTTTTCCAATGGGCATAAATCCAAACCACTGCCCTTCTGATTTATTAAAAGCTGCGAGAGAAGATGCAGATAAAGCTTTAGAACTCGGTAATAATTATGGATTTAGAAATGCCCAGGTTACCGTAATTGCACCTACCGGAACCATAGGTTTAGTGATGGATTGTGATACAACAGGTGTTGAACCGGATTTTGCTCTCGTTAAGTTCAAAAAACTTGCCGGAGGCGGTTATTTTAAAATAATAAATCAATCTATTCCACCCGCTCTAAAAAAACTGGGATATAATCAAGACCAGATTAATGAAATTACAAAGTATGCAAAAGGTTCGGGAAGCCTGGAAGGTTGTCCTTATATAAATCCTGAAACATTAAAAGCAAAAGGATTTACAGATGTAATATTAAACAAAATTGAAAATGCTTTACCTTCTGCTTTTGACCTAAGTTTTGCTTTTAATTCTTTTACAATCGGTAAAACATTTCTGATTGAAAAATTAAATCTTGATAAGGAAAACATTGAAGATTACAACTTTAATCTTTTATCGGCTTTAGGTTTTTCAAAACAAGAAATTGCATCTGCTAACGATTATATTTGTGGAACAATGACTATAGAAGGCGCACCTTTCTTAGACACCAAGCATTATCCTATTTTTGATTGCGCCAATAAATGCGGTAAAAAAGGAACAAGATTTATCCGTTCAACTGCACATATAAAAATGATGGCAGCTGCACAACCCTTTATTTCAGGTGCAATATCAAAAACAATTAACTTACCAAATAATGCAACAGTTGATGATATTAAAAAAGCTTATTTGGAATCTTGGAAATTAGGTGTTAAAGCAAATGCTCTTTACAGGGACGGCTCTAAATTATCCCAACCATTAAACACAATAAGTGATGAAGAATTAGAGGAACTACTTGAAGATAAAGAGAACAACGATATTGTAAAATATGCTGAAAAAATTATGTATCGTTATATAGCCAAAAGAAAAAAATTACCCGACAGACGTACCGGTTACACTCAAAAAGCCAAAATAAACGGACAATCTGTTTACGTAAGAACAGGCGAATATGATAACGGACAACTCGGTGAAATTTTTATTGATATGCACCGCGAAGGTGCTGCTGTCAGAAGCTTGTTAAACTGCTTTGCAATTTCAATTTCTTTGGGCTTACAGCACGGTGTTCCTTTAGAAGAATTCGTTGACGCTTTTGTATTTACTCGTTTTGATCCAAGCGGTATGGTAACGGGAAACGAAAAGATAAAGATGACAACTTCTGTTATTGATTATATTTTCAGGGAATTGGCTGTAACATATTTGGGTAGAAATGATTTAGCTCATGTAACTCCCTACGAAGTTGAACAAAAAGTTTCTCCGGGTATCGTACAAAATATAGAAAACTATGATGATAATGGTAAAGCTAAAAAACAAAAGAAAGTTATACTGGACAGGGAAGGAACATCAGCCAAAGAACATGTAAGTGAAAGAAACAAAAATTCATCCGGTGGTCAAACTTCTATATTAACTGCTAAAGTTAAAACAGCAATAGAACAAGGATATACCGGTGACATTTGTACAGAGTGTCAAAGCATAACAATGGTTAGAAACGGTACATGCTTAAAATGTATGACTTGCGGCTCAACTTCAGGCTGCAGTTGATATAAAATTGGGAATGAGAGATTAAGAATTAGTAGATTTTAAAATTTACTAATTCTTCTTCCTCCCATATAACGACTTGAATAATAAGAGGATGTAAAAGAAGAAATTGTAACACCTTTAGATGAACTTGCATGTGCAAATAGGTTATCACCTAAATAAATACCGACGTGCCCGGGCTTAACAGTTCTTCTTGTATCAAAAAAAACCAGGTCACCAAATTTTAATTCTTTCTTCTCATCAATGTCTTTACCCTCTTTGTACTGATCTCTTGCAGTTCTATTTAATCTAACAGAAACGGCATTTCTAAATATAGTTTGAGTAAAAGCTGAACAATCAATTCCTTTCTTAGAATTACCTCCAAATTTATAAGGAGTATTCATATAACTGATTATCTCCATCAGCATTTTTTCTTTTGATTTTAAATTCCCTGAAGAACGATTTGCCGGGGTATTAATCTTTGCAACAAGACGATCAATATTTACAGGTGTGTTGTCAGCCGGTGCAATATCGGGATCATCGGGAGTGAACCTGGCATCACTTATTGTATTCTTTTGTTTTGGTTTATTTCTATTATATCTTGAAGAATTTGAACTGGCAGCACACCCCGAATACAAGAACAAACTTACCAGGCTAACAGAAAATAGTAAGAAGAAATTGTATTTTTTATTTTTACCCCAGGTAAGTTCTAAGATTTTTACTTCTTGACGCATGCCTTAGTCTGCGAATTGCTTTTTCTTTTATTTGTCTTACTCTTTCCCTGGTTAAATTAAATCTGTCCCCAATTTCTTCCAAAGTTAAAGAGTATTCTTTTTTCAATCCGAAATACAGTTTTATAACTTCCGCTTCACGTTCGGATAAACTTGATAAAGCCCTGTTGATTTCTGATTTTAAAGATTCCGTCATTAAAGAGTTGTCCGGTTCGGGTTGATGCTCATTTTCAATTACATCGAGCAGACTGTTATTATCACCTTGTGCAAAGGGTGCATCAACAGAAATATGCCGCCCTGATATTTTTAAAGTATCGGAAATTTCACTAATATCCATTTCAAGTTCGTTTGCTATCTCGGAAGCATTGGGTTCTCTTTCAAACTCCTGCTCTAAATTGCTGTAGGCTTTACCTATTTTGTTTAGTGCCCCAACCCTGTTAAGAGGTAGCCTAACTATCCTGGACTGTTCAGCCAACGCTTGAAGTATTGATTGTCTTATCCACCAAACAGCATAAGAGATAAATTTAAAACCTCTTGTTTCATCAAAACGTTTTGCTGCTTTTATCAAACCCAGGTTACCTTCGTTAATTAAATCCCCCAAAGACAACCCTTGATTTTGATATTGTTTAGCGACACTAACTACAAACCTTAAGTTAGCTTTGGTTAATAACTCTAATGCAGCCTGGTCCCCTTTTTTTATTCTTACAGCTAATTCAATTTCTTGTTCCGCTGTTAAAAGATCTACTTTACCAATTTCCTGTAAGTATTTATCAAGAGATTGGCTTTCCCGTTTAGTAAATTGTTTTGATATTCTCAAAAATATATTCCCTCTAAAATTTTTAAGTATTTATAGAATCTACTATACCAACAATAGAAGCATCAACGGGAGCCATATCAACAGGCAGAGGAATAACTGCTTCAGAGGCTGTTATGTAAAAAATGGTTTCACCCGTTCCGGCGCCGACAGTATCAACAGCTATTATCGGTTCTCCTACATTTTCATTTTGTGCGTTAATGGGTTGTACAAAAAGCATTTTAAAACTTTTTAAAGTCTCATACTTTCTTGTTGCCCAAACGTTGCCAATTACTTTACCTAAAAACATATTTATACTTTTAAATAATGATAGTTGAAAGAAATTTTTCAACTCTCCTGTTGTTCTAATAATTCCTTAAGCGGTACATCAAGTTTATCGACTATCGCCATTATAACAGCATCAACAGGTTTATTTTGAGTGAAGTGGGTTTGCCTGGATGAACTACCGGTTGCAACAAGTACTACTTCGCCCTCGCCTGCACCAACGCTGTCAACCGCAACTACAAAATTATCTTTTTCATTTAACTCGAGGTCAAGATGGCGTACTATTAAAAACTTTGCTCCAACAAGATTTTCATCTTTGCGTGTTGCCCAAACTGTACCGATTACTTTACCTAAAAACATATTGTATACTCTTACTTTATTAATTCTTAAATCTTATTAGTATTAAATTTAGTTTGATGAATGTTTAAATACAAGGGAATCCTTAAAATCAATTAAATTGAGTTTAAAAAACTTTTCCCTTTTAGTGTGTTATCAATAGCAAAAAAATCGGCAACAGTTTTACCAACGTCCGAAAAAGTTTCTCTTACACCCAGATTATTAGCTCCTTTGTTTTTATTAAAAACAATTAAGGGAACAAATTCCCTGCTATGGTCTGTGCTTGGTGTTGTCGGGTCATTACCGTGATCAGCAGTTATCAGTACTATATCACTTTCATCAAGCTTTGATAAAAATGCAGGCAGAAAATTATCAAAATCTTTTAATGCTTTATAAAAACCTTGTGGATTATTCCGGTGTCCATAATAAACATCAAAGTCCACCAAGTTTGTAAATATCAAACTATTAGAAACTTTGTTTATATACTCAAGCAGTTTCTCGCAGCCCTCTGCATTTGATTTTGTTTTTTCTTTAACGTTTATACCGCGATAGTTAAAAAGATCGTTTACTTTACCGATAGCAACCGTATTGATATTATTTTTTTGCAGATAATCTAATATTGTATCTTGCGGAGGATTTAGTGAAAAATCCCTTCTGTTTGTAGTTCGTGTGTAATTACCTGACCTGCCTAAAAACGGTCTTGCTATTACACGACCAACCACGAACGGCTCGGTTAATACTTCTTCCCTTGTAATTGAACATATTTGATATAATCTTTCCAACGGAATAACCTCTTCGTGTGCAGCAATTTGAAAGACAGAATCGGCGGAAGTATAAATTATAGGATAACCGGTTGCAACATGTTCATCACCCAATTCTTTTATTATTTCCGTACCGGAAGCAGCTTTGTTACCCAAAAACCCTTTGCAGTTAGTCTTCTCTAAAAACTTGTTTGTCAAATCTTTTGGGAAGCCACCGGGGAAATATGAGAATTCCGTATCAACATACAAACCCGATATTTCCCAATGCCCTGTAATAGAATCTTTACCATTTGATATTTCTTTCATCTTACCGAAAGAAGCTATGGGATTTTCTGTTTTGTTCACGCCTTTAATGTTTTCAATATTTCCCAAGCCCATTTTTTCGAGATTTGGTAAATTTAAACCACCGACAGCCTCTGCAATATTTGAAAGCGTATTACTTCCGGTATCACCATAATCTGCGGCATCGGGTAATTCACCTATACCTACACCGTCGAGAATAATTATAAAAAAGTTTTTCATTTATGTCTTTCCAATTTTAAGAAACAGGAATTTGTTTTGATCAAAATTAACTTAATTAGAAATAATTTAGCGATTCAATTTCATTGCATTAATATTTCATTAAATATTATTATTAAAATTTATGAATAATAAACGTACTAATTTTTGATAATTAATTGTGAGTAGCAAGTACGGTGTTGCCGCCTTTTTCCAGTGCTTTCTGAAGTGCCAGGTCTGCATTATAAATAATATCATCTACACCCATTGAGCTGTTTGCAGAAGAAACCCCTATAGAAACAGTATACGTGGTTTGTTTTGAAACTACCGTAATTGGAATACGCGCAATTTTAACCCTGAGTTTTTCAGCCCAGAGAAAAACTTCTTTACTTGTAGAATTAAAGAAATAAACTCCGAATTTTCTTTCACCCAATCTCCCGAAAATATTTAAGGGTGTCATCTCTTTTGTTATAGTTTCCGATATAACTTCAAGCACTTTAGGGAAGGGGTTATTCTCAAATAAATTTGCCTGGTCCAAAAAGTCATCTACCCTGATAAGAGCAAGAGCACCTGAAGTTTTAGCATATTCTGCTTTTATTATTTCTTCACCAAGCCTGTCTTTAAATGTTTCTTCTTTAAGTGCTTTGGTTTCGATATCAACATCCAAATAACTTTTTAGTAATGTTTGTGTTGTGTAAGAATATATAACATAAGAAATAATATTAACGGCTTTTTTAAGAAATTGTAAGTCTTTATTTGTATATATTTTTTTCTTAAGACTTTCAAAACAAAGCACGCCGTAATTCTGCCCGCAATAAACGATCGGTATGGCAAGAAAAGAACCTTCAAAACTAATGTCTTCCCTTTTTGCATATCTTAAATATTCCTGAGTTGATGTATCGTCAATTTTAATAGGCATCCCTGTCTTAATTGATTTACCGGTTAAAGTACCTGCCAATTCTACTTCAAGTCCTTCACCTATATATTTTAAAGACGTTTTATTTGTTATCCTTTTTACCCTAAATTTTTTCTCTACAGGATTATATAAAACTAAAGCGAAAGAGTCCCAATTAATAAACGAATCTAATGTTTTTTGTAAAGCAAACAAAACATCATCTGAATTATGAATGGGTTTATCGGGAGATATTAATCTCAAAATTCCGTCCAATCTTTTTTGAGAAATTGTGTCCGAATATTTTTCTTCAAAAATTGTAATGAGTATTGTTATTACTCTTACAAAACTTCCGAGTGCATAAATTGTTTCTATTCCAAAAACATCTTCCATCAAAGAATCAAGTGCAAGAATTGCTATAAGAGAATTTCCGTAGTAAAGCGGCACACCCACAAAGCTTTTAACACCAATGGGCGATTCGTAATATCTTATTACATCTGCTTCAGCTGTGCTTGGAATGTGAGTTAAATGTTCCGGCTCACCTTTTTGTATTATTTTGCTTAGAATATCATCTTCAACATCAAATTTTCTATTAGCAATTTGTTTAGAATTGGAGACATATTTTTCAACGGAAAGTTTATCATCTTCTTTATTATACCAAAAGAATATTACTGTGTGCGCAGAATATGCTTCTTTCAGCACGGTTAACATTTTTTCCAAAGCAAAAGAAAACTGACCGTCGTGCCCTATTCCCTTGGGTACTTCTTCCCTTGCAATTTGTTCGTATCTTTCTTTTAGGTCAGGTGGCTTTAAGTCTGTTTTTGAAGCTCTAAATTCCGGGCGATAGTTATCTTGTGTAATTATTTCTATTTTTTCAGGTTTGGAAACAATCTCAAATGATTCGTTTAAATCCGGTGAAAGGTTTGTTTCCGTAATAGTAGGCTCGTTAATAGTTTCGGTAAAACTTGGATTATACTTTGAGGAATCACGGAGGAAAATAATGAAGGCTACATATACAACTATTAAAGTTGCTGCTATAATACGGAATACAATATCATCAGTTAAAAAAAGGGAAACAGCTAAAATAGGTACAAGAAGGAAAATCAATATTCTTTTACGCTGTATTCTGTCCATAATAAATACTTTTTATATAAAATTTAATATAGTTTTACTGAATAATAATTGCAAACAACTAATAATGTATCACGCGTTTGCTTAAAAGAAATTACTACAGTCCAAAATAAATTAAGACTATGGAAAAACAAAATGAATTTGAGATATCCTTTTACATAATAAGAAACAACCCCTTTAACAATAAAATAAACAAATGTATTGAGTTATTTAAATTTAATTATTTTAGAAGCATTGGCAATAGTAGTGTTGCACAGCGGAGATTCCCGAAATCTCCTCGAATTAAAATAGTAAGGCCAAAATCAAGTTATACTTTTAAAAAAGGAGATCCAATAATTCAAGATTTCGGGAATCTTGTATTTATATAATAGTTTATTTATCCTCTTCTGAAATTCTCTGTACATACATAATAACCCTGCTATTGTTAAGCCCATCTTAATATTAGTAGGCTTAATATAAGAGTATATTCCTTAGATAACTCAAAAAAAATGTTCTAAATAAAGAATAATCAAAGGTAGATTAGAAAATAATTCTATTCAGTTCACCACCCGGTCTTTCTTTTATGTTCAGAACTTTCAGATCATATCCAAGAAAGTGTTTTCCTTTGTTCTTCTTTTTCTGTTGTTAAATCCAAGAATATTTCTTCAAGGGATTGATAGGTTTCTTTGGTTATTTCATTTTTTATTTTGTGACGGATTTCTTTAGCCTCTGAATGGTAAACTATTCTGCCTTTATTTATTATTGCTACCTCGTCCGAAATATCTTCAATATATGACAAAATGTGTGAAGTTATTAAAAATGTTTTACCACTCTTTTTTAAAATCTTTATTAAATTTTTAACTTTCACTACAGTTATAGCGTCCAAACCGTCGAACGGTTCATCAAGTATAATAAAATCCGGGTTGTATAAAAGTATAGATGCTAGTGCTAATTTTTTTCTCATTCCTTTTGAATATTCGGCAATCGATTTCCACCGGAAGATTTCCAAATCGAAATATTCCAGTAATTCTTTTATCCTTGTTTTTATCTTAGATTTACTCAAACCATAAATTTGTCCTACAAATTGAAGCTGTTCCTCTCCCTTTAAGTATTCGAATAGACTTTCCGTATTTTCGAATAAAATGCCAAATCTTTTTTTGACCTCAATTCCATTTAAAATTAAATCTTGACCGAAGACTTCAATTTTACCCGAATCAAAATTAAGAAGATCCGCTATACAATTAATTGTAGTTGTTTTACCGGCTCCGTTTGGACCGATTAGTCCAAATACTTGTCCTTTTTCAATTGAAAGGTTTAAGTTATCAAGTGCTACTTGATCTCCAAAACTTTTATTTAGAGAAGTTATGTTTAGTGCGTTCATAGGCATACATCAATTATTTTTTCTTTCTGTTTAATTAATATTTTGTTGAAAAGAGCAAATATTTTTTCTTTAAAATTAATGATAGTAAGATTTATGAGAAATATGAGAAATATGATTACGGACTTTGAAGGAACAGACTTTATCCCGGTAAGTAATAAATAATCCAAGCCCCAAAATAACATTACCAATATTAGATTGATGATAATAGATAAAAAAGGAGCATTCATTCCCAATATTGAATAAAACCCTATAATCTTTGGTAAAAAGAACGATAAAAGAATAGCGATAAACATAATCAATAGATACCCAAGAATCAGGAAGTTAATTTGCAAAATTATATCGATTACATTTAACTTTAATAAAGGGATAAAGTAGATTAACAGCAATGCATTGATAATAACAAAAAAATTAATGACTAATGTTTTAGATTTAATTAAAGGCTTTATTTTAAGCGGACGAAAAAAATAGTTAACTATTCCCGAGTAATCGAGTGAAAAAAAGTTCGTACCGTTTACAAGTATTATTAAAGATTGAAATAGAGTTATAAAACTTAAAGCTATATAAGCATCTTTAACGGTTACAACAGTAAGTTTTACGGTTATAAAATAAACTGACCAAATTTCATAGAATAAAAAACCGAATGTATTAAGTAGAGTTCGCGGGCTTCTTAACAAGTAAATGATATTCTTTGTTTCAAAAGGACCGAGATTAGTTTTGTAAAGTAGATTTGATATTTTTGGTTTACTCAATCTTCGTTTGGTAAGTACTCTTC
>ENA-ORDP01000355-ORDP01000355.1-marine-sediment-metagenome-genome-assembly--contig:-NODE-355-length-30899-cov-12.818344_pt1 | contig 30899 bp, 34 predicted proteins | sample MGYA00248627_ERZ508539 | MGnify/ENA primary metagenome ERZ508539 (study PRJEB26208, sample SAMN05571518) | marine sediment metagenome | biome: deep sea; feature: Hydrothermal vent; material... | reverse complement strand
CATTTTCCAGACAGTCTTCAACAGTAATTCGTGCCATTTAATAATCTACCCATAAAATATTCAGTGGAACTTATAATTTTAACCCATAAGTGCTTGAAGAGTCTATACTAACTGGATGCCAGAATATCCAGTAACTGCTTGCTAGTACTCTTGATGTCGGTATTGGTTAGTATATGGTCGAATTCATCCTGATGAGATATTTGTTCTGTGTATGTAGACATCCTCCTCTGGATAGTTTCTTTTGTATCCTGCTGGCGCGACAATAACCGGTTTTCTGCTTCTTTACCTGCTGGTGGCAGGATAAATACGCTAATTGCATTGGGATAAACTGCTTTGACGCGCCGCGCCCCCTGCCAGTCAATGTCCAGGATAACGTTATTTCCTTCGCTTAGAGCCTTCTCTATACTGAATCGAGATGTCCCGTATAAGTGGTCATATACCTTAGCGAATTCCAGCATTGCTCCACTGTCAATCAGGTTCTGGAACACCTCTTTGCTGACAAAAAAATAATCTTCGCCATCTTTTTCCCCGGGGCGTGGAAGGCGGGTGGTATGTGATACTGCAATGATGGTGTCAGGTACACTGGCTACCAGGGCATGTGACAATGTGGTCTTACCGGCACCGGAGGGGCCGGAGATAATCAGGATTACTGGTTTCTTTTTGCTATTCAATGTTCTGTACCTGTTCCCTGATCTGTTCGATTAATACTTTTAATTCTATCGAAGTTTTCGTGACACGGATGTCGGATGATTTTGAGCCCAGAGTATTGGCTTCGCGATTCATCTCCTGCATCAGAAAATCCAGTCGCCTGCCAACCGGTTTTTCCGATGCAAGGGCGTGCTGTGTCTCGGTAATATGTGATGTTAGCCGGTCGAGCTCTTCAGCAACATCGGATTTACTGGCAAAGATGACAAGCTCCTGTTCAAGGCGTCCCGGGTCGAATGATTCCTTTAGTTCATTGAGGCGGCCCTCAAGCCGTTGTCTGTAAGCCTCAATAATCTCCGGCAGGATTGAACGAACAGTCTGGACCTGTTCGGTGATCTCTGTGAGCCGTTCCCTGACCATCTCTGCCAGTCGTTCACCTTCACGCTGGCGGTTTTTGATCAGGTCCTGCAGAGCATCATCAATAAGATCGACAGCATTTACCGCAAGTGAGGGGTAATCAATACCATCCTCAGTGATAACACCGGGCCAGTTCAGGATGTCTGTTACACCCATGCTGGAGCTTTCATGGATGCGTTTTTCAATTTCATTAGCCATCTCAGTGAGCCTGTCTACCAGTTGGCCGTTTATGGCCATTGTTCCCGGATGATTGTGATCTACCTGAAAACGAAGGCAACATTCAATTTTGCCACGTGCCAGTTGTTTGTTGATGCGCTCGCGGATGGCTTCTTCAGCAGAGCGCAGTGGTTCAGGTAGACGCAGGCTAATGTCCAGGTAGCGATGGTTGGTAGATCGGATTTCCCAGGACAATTGACCCCAGTTGGTGGCCATATGATTGCGCGCAAAGGCAGTCATGCTTGCTGTCATGTTATGATTCTTCTATAGATTGAGATGTTAGGGTCTTGTGATTGATTATGCCATATCAGACTGTATATTCTGTAGGTAATTTAATACTATAAAGCTGTGGTAAATGAATATGATACGGGCCAGGGATACAGTTAAGGAATCTCTGATGTGTCTGGGTGAAGTAGCTTTCGATTTATAATATTCAGGTTTGAGGCGCAAATTGCACGTAATAGCTGGCTATTGCGAAGGTTTGTAACGAAAAAACTGGATATTTTTAGGCGTAAGATACGCGTTCATGAATTGATCAGAGCTTCCTTAATTCAGGTTTAGCTGAAAAAAACGGAAAACTTAATGGCAAAAAATGAAAGATTACAGGTAAATGCTCTGCCTAAAGGTTACCGCCTGCCTGAATACCTGATTGAAAAACCGATCTCTGAAGGTGGCTTTAGTGTTGTTTATCTGGCAACACATCTGCCAACCCGGAGCAGGGTAGTAATAAAAGAATTCTTTCCGGTGCGTTATGCCAAACGTATCGACACGGGTCGTGTTGAGACTATTACTGAAGAAGCATCCCGCTCATATGGAATGGGGATAAAGCGTTTTTTTAATGAAGGCAGTGCGCTGGTGAAAATCAATCACCCAAATGTTGTCCATGTGACCCATCTGTTTCGCGCCAACAACACGGTTTATATGGTGATGACTTTTGAGGTGGGGCGCGATATGCGGTGGTACATCAAGCGTAAAAATGGTGGCCTTTCAGAAAAATTTTTGCGCACGGTGTTTCCAGAAGTCCTGTCTGGAATGTCGGAACTTCATAAAAACCATATTCTTCATCTTGATATAAAGCCTGCGAACATATTACTGCGCACCGGTGGTCACCCGCTATTGATTGATTTTGGGGCGGTTAAACATATGAAAGGCGCTGCAAACCTTGAGGTAAAAGGCCATACATTAACGCAGGGATTTGCGCCAATTGAACAACACAATCATGGGAATATTGGCCCATGGTCAGATATCTATGGTATTGGTGCGACGATGTATTCATGCATCACTGGCAAGCCGCCTCCTTCTGCGCCAGAGAGGGTAAAAAAGGATAAGCTGGAAGTTGTGATTCGTTCATTTGAGAAAAAGAAATATTCCGCGTCACTGCTTGAAGCTATCATCATGGCGACGAAAATGGATATGACAGAACGGCCCCAGTCGATAGAGGAATTTATGGAATTGCTGGACGCAGGACCTACTGGAAAATCAAAAATTATGACATTTTTGAATAGGCCCGTTCTTGGTACAGGAAGGAAAAGCTGATGAAATACAGATATGCCATTTCAACGGAAAAAGGGACACGGGAATATAACCAGGACAGAGCAGCCTGTCTGGAAGGCAGCGACTCGGTACTTCTGATACTTGGTGATGGGTTGGGTGGCCATGCCGGTGGCGATATTGCAGCAGATATCCTTGTCGATACCGCTTCGCAGGCATTTCTCAAGGTCAGGACACCGGTTATTGAGGAGCCATCTCTATTTCTTGCGCTGATATTGCAGCATACGCACCGGGCAATAAATCGATACGCGAAAAAGTCTACAAAAAAAATAGACCCCAGAACTACAGCCGTACTGAGTCTTATTCAGGATGGTTATGCCTACTGGGCACATGCTGGAGACAGTCGCCTGTATCTGTTTCGCAATGGCTCACAATTGACACGTACCCTCGACCATACAGGGTCGGATCAGGCAAAAGTTGGCGGGCGCGGCATACCAGCCAAAACAGGTCTGTATAACTGTATCGGAGGACCCTTGCGGCCTAAAATTTCACTGGGTCCGGAGATAGCGTTGCAACATGGAGATCGTATACTGATTTGCTCCGATGGTGTGTGGCAGGGAATGGCGATTGATGAGGTCAGCGAGTATCTGTATGAAGAAAATGACCTGGAAGATTCGATGGATAATATGCTTGAGAAAATAGAACAAAGAAATCCTGAAATATGTGACAATGTGACCGTCGTGGCGCTTGCCTGGGATGATAAAAGCAGGCCGGGCAAAAGTATGCAGCATGAGCAAATCCGTGACCTGACAGACAATGAACTCTGGCGTGCAGCACGCGATGCCGAGAAGGGCATCAGAAGTAACGCTAGAGCAGGTATTCATGCGAAGAAACAAGGCAGCCGATCAAAAGCGTACAGTAATGCTGGCACTGCTGAAAGCCTGGACTCTGTGATCAATGAAGTCGAGCAATTCGTGGAGCAGTGGGAAAAAGGGAAGTAGTTCAAGATTCCAGGATCCAGGATCCAGGATCCAGGACTAAGGACAATTTTGATCGTAATCTTTTTCCAGACTACAGCTTTCCAGATTCAAATTTTTTAACAGTACCAACATCAAGCGAGAACCTATGCGACCTAGTAGCCGTAAACCCGATCAAATGCGGGAAATCAAATTTACCCGAAATTTTACCAAACATGCGGAAGGCTCGGTGCTGATTGAATTTGGTGATACACGAGTACTTTGTACAGCCACAGTGGAAGAAAAGGTGCCTCGCTTTCTGAAAGGCAAGGGCAAGGGCTGGGTGACTGCTGAATACGGCATGCTTCCGCGTTCTACCAATACACGCATGGGACGTGAGGCAGCGCGTGGCAAGCAGGGTGGGCGGACGATGGAAATCCAGCGTTTGATTGGTCGTTCTTTACGCGCAGCGGTTGATCTTGAAGCACTGGGTGAACGATGTATTACGCTGGATTGCGATGTCATACAGGCCGATGGCGGTACACGCACGGCTTCTATTACCGGCGCCTGTGTTGCCCTGTCAGATGCGATCAACAGTCTTTTGCAAGCCGGGGTATTAAAAGAAAATCCAGTTCGAAATTTGGTCGCTTCGGTTTCAGTCGGAATTTATCAGGGGGTGCCGGTGCTGGATCTTGATTATGCTGAAGACAGCCAAGCCGAAACGGACATGAATATTGTGATGGATGATAAAGGACACTTTATTGAGGTGCAGGGGACAGCTGAGGGTAAAACCTTTTCTATGGAAGAAATGCTGGCTATGACCGAGCTAGCAAGGAATGGTATCGCGGATATCATCAGGGCACAGAAATTGGTGCTTGGGACTGATGCCTGATGACACAGCGTATTGTTCTGGCAACCGGCAACGCCGGCAAGCTTAAGGAGATACGTGAAATATTTTCAGTTGTCGATGTTGATATTGTTGCCCAGTCTGAGTTTGATACCCCGGAAGCCATTGAAGATGGCCTGAGTTTTGTCGAAAATGCCATCATAAAGGCGCGTAATGCAGCAGCGCATACGGGCTTACCCGCATTGTCTGATGATTCCGGTATCGAAGTCGATGCGCTGGATGGTGAACCCGGGATACATTCCGCCCGCTATGCGGGTGATGATGAAAGCAATATCCAGCGTTTGTTGAGGGAGCTTGATGGTATTGCTAAAGAGAAACGAACAGCCCGTTTTCAGTGCGTGATGGTCTATATCAGGCACGCCAATGATCCAGTGCCTGTTATCGCTCATGGTGTATGGGAAGGCAGGATACTCAGCGCTACTCAGGGCCAGGGAGGCTTTGGTTATGACCCTGTATTTTACGTGCCCGAGCGTGATTGTAGCGCTGCTGAATTGACGGCTGAAGACAAGAATGTGTTGAGCCACCGGGGCAAGGCTTTACGCCAGATGCTCACGTTGTTGCAGGCAAATTTACGAAGGTGAACCTACAGTTACTAACCCGAACCAGGTGATTCCACTTGCGCTGTATATCCACATCCCCTGGTGTGTGCGTAAATGCCCATACTGTGATTTCAATTCTCATCAGGCAGCCAGTGACGGTATCCCGGAGCGCGATTACTTTGAAGCCCTGCTTAAAGATCTTGAGCAACTGTTACCCCGCGTGTGGGGCAGACGCATATCCAGCATCTTCTTCGGCGGAGGCACACCCAGTCTGTTGTCGTCAGATGTTGTACACGATCTATTATCCGGTATCCGTGCCAGGATTTCCTGCCTGCCGGCTGCCGAAATCACACTGGAAGCTAATCCGGGTAGTTTAGAAGTTGAAAAGTTCCAGCAGTTTCGTGATGCAGGAATAACAAGATTGTCAGTGGGTATACAGAGTTTTTCAGATAAAAGCCTTCAGGCACTTGGCCGGGTACACGATGCTGAACAGGCACACAGGGCAATGAATGCAGTTAGAGAAAGTGGCTTTAATAGCTACAATATTGACCTGATGTTTGGACTGCCGGGACAGGATATCGCGGCGGCTGAACATGATTTGCAGCATGCTCTCAGTTACCAGCCGCCACATCTGTCTCTGTATCAATTAACCATAGAAGCAAACACACAATTTAAATACTCGCCACCCGCAGGCCTGCCGGATGATGATGTCCTTGCCGATATGCAGGACATACTGGCCGATCAGGCGGCCGCAGCCGGGCTCGAGCGGTATGAAGTGTCGGCTTATGCAGCCAGAGGGCAACAATGCCGGCATAATGTTAATTACTGGGAGTTTGGTGATTATCTCGGCATAGGCGCTGGCGCACATTCAAAAATCACCGATCAAACAGGCGTGTTTCGATCTTCCCGGCCCAGGCTGCCAAAACAATATATCGTGACCGCAGGGTCAAATGAAGCCTTTGTAAATGAATACAAACTCAATCAGAAAGACCTGGTTGTCGAATTTATGATTAACGCCCTGCGTCTGCAACAGGGTTTCTCTCTACAGCAGTTTTCGTTAACAACTGGACTAGGGTGTGATGTGATTTTCGAGGGTATTTCGCAGGCGGTAAAGAAAGGTTTGCTGATCCAGCAAGGTAACAATGTGCGGCCTACAGAAAAAGGCTTTGGTTTTCTTTCTGATATTCAGTTGATGTTTACCTGAGCTTGTTTTTTGCTAGCGCACAAAAAAAATCTCATACGATTGTGAGTAATTCCCGGTACTGGTACCCTCACCAACACAATGACCACAGAAGGAAAAACCAGTAAAGTAAAACCACAATTACGCCTGACCCTGTTCACAGACTATATCTGTCCGTTCTGTTATATCGGTGACCTCCGGTTACAGCAGCTGAGGCAAGAATATGATGTGCTGGTGAATTTCCGTTTTATCGAGATTCATCCTGAGACTCCAGTGCAGGGAACAACCGTCGATACACTGAATTATTCTGACGAAAAATGGCAGGATATGATGGATGGATTAATGGAGATGGCGGAAGAGGAAGGGGTCGAGCTGGCCCCGGTTCACCAGCTTGCCAATTCACACCAGGCCTTATTGCTGGCAGAGGCAGTTAAAAAAGAAGGGCGGGAAATATTCTATAAGTTAAATCAGACCCTGTATGAGGAATACTTCGTAGCAGGAAGGAATATTGGTGATGTTGAGGTGTTGAAGAATATCGCAGAAGCCAGTGGTGCCAGTGATGAGGTGGTAAATCGTGCCTGGAACGACCCTGAAGTCGAATATACTTTGAAGATGAATATGCAGATGGCGGTAAAAGCGGGTGTTACGGGGACACCGACATTTTTTATCGGCCAGCAGCGCTTAACAGGAGCTGTTTCACTTGCCAGCCTGCAGCAGGCGGCAGAAATTACAGTTAGCTAACGTAATAATACGAATGAACAAAACCGTTAAAAATCTTCTGTTGTTCGCCGGCTTTCCAATACTGATTGCAGGCAATGCCTATTTCTATTTTGTAGAAAAGAGAGACCGTATCTGGCGCAACTGTATAGAAACTTTTCTGACAAAGGCATGCGTGTAGTCGGCATTGCTATGGCATACGACAGGCCTGACCAGGTGATCGCATTTAAGCAGAAATATCAAATACCCTATACACTGGCGCTGGATTTAGATTCTACTGCTGCTAAGGCCTTCGATGTACAGGCTATCCCGGAGACAATATTAATTTCTCCCCGCGGACAGATAGTCTATCGTCATAGCGGAGTGATCAATATAGAAAACATGCAAAAACGAATTGCAGCGATGCTGCCAGATACTAAGGAGAAATAAGACGTGTTGTGGATTAAGGCCCTGCATATATTTTTCATGGTCAGCTGGTTTGCCGGGCTGTTTTACCTGCCGCGGCTTTTTGTACACCATGCAATGACCAGTGATGAGGCGACCAGTGAGCGCTTTAAAATAATGGAGAGAAAGCTTTATTATTTCATTACTCCCTGGGCCATACTGACCATTTTGACCGGTTTATGGCTTTGGCTGGGGTATGGTTTCAGTGGGACATGGTTGTCAATAAAAATTATTCTGGTGGTTTTACTTGTCATCTACCATATAGTCTGTGGCTTCTTCCTGGTGGATTTTAGAGAGGACAGAAATACACGCAGTGATATTTTTTATCGCTGGTTTAATGAATTACCTGTTTTTCTGCTACTGGGTATTATTTTTCTGGTAGTGACAAAACAGCCTGTCTGATCGCTATCAAGAAATCGAACTGATTATTTTTCACCACAGTTACTCTGTGGTGAAAAGATTTATTGCCCACCAGAAAATCCAAGTTGCCGCCAGGCTTCATAGCTGACAATTGCTACTGCATTAGATAGATTTAGGCTGCGGTTTTCCGACTGCATAGGAATTCGCAGGCGATGTTGAGGGTCCAAACTTTGGTGTATTGATGCTGGCAAGCCTGCTGTTTCCGATCCAAATAGCAGGACATCATCTTTTTTATACTCAATTTGGTCGTAGCGGTAGTTGCCTTTACTTGTACAGGCCAGAATTCTTTGGCCATCAATAGTCTGTAGAAATTCTTCGTAATCGCTATGCACAGACAGATGTGTTAAATCATGATAATCCAGACCGGCACGTCGTAGTTGTTTATCTTCTAATTCAAACCCCAGTGGTTCAATAAGATGTAGCCAGCAGCCGTTGTTGGCGGATAGGCGAATGATATTGCCGGTGTTTGGTGCAATGCGAGGTTCATAGAGGGCGATATGGAACAAGGATCTGTTTTACGATTTACGTTTTAGGTGTTATGGAAGAACTCATATGCCTTGTTGATTGAGTCAGGTAGTCGTTCAATCAGCGTGTTTATTCATGTTTGGGATCACGGTGTAGTAAGTTTTGCACGGCCTTCAGAGCCGGTAAATCTCGATATAGAACATTATATACCTGCTCAGTGATGGGCATAGCGATATCGAGTTTATGGGATAATTCCCAGGCCGCGGCGGCAGACTGTACACCTTCTGCTTCCTGACCTATCTGATCCATGATCTGCTGCAGTGTACCGCCCTGTCCCAGTCCTAGCCCTACACGGCGATTACGGGACTGGTCATCAGTACACGTCAGTACCAGGTCACCCATGCAGGCCAGTCCCATAAAAGTCTCCATTTTTCCACCGGCACGGATGCCGAGACGGGTAATTTCTGCCAGTCCGCGGGTAATCAGGGCGGCGCGGGCATTGGCACCGAAGCCTAGTCCGTCACTTATTCCTGCTGCAATAGCCATGACATTCTTCAATGCGCCACCAATTTGTACGCCGATCAAATCTTTTTGAGTATAGGCACGAAACTGATGATGATGTAGCCAGGATGAAACTTTTGCTGCGGTGTCATTACTATAGGAGGCGACTGTAATCGCTGTTGGCAACCCACGTGCGACTTCACCGGCAAAAGAGGGGCCGGATACAGCAGCTGTTTGAATCTCAGGAGGAAGTTCTTCATCGGCAATTTCGCTCATTAATCGGCTACCATTTTTCTCCAGACCTTTTGTTCCCCAGGCAATAATCACAGGCCTCACAGGGAGTTGCAGTAAGGTTCGCAGAACCTGCCGAAAGGCGTGACTTGGCACTACGACGAGTAGCTGTGTACAGGCAGAAGGTAGATCAGAGAGGTCTACCAGTATCTCCAGTGGATCAGGAAAGGACAGCCCCGGTAGAAATTGTTCGTTACTGCGGCTGGTAGCAAGGGCCTCCATCTGTTCTGGTTCATGGCCCCAGAGATAGACTTTGCGTCCGCTCTTGGCGATATGCATGGCCAGTGCCGTGCCCCACGAGCCGGCGCCGATAACAGCAACAGGTGGTGCAACGTCTGTGCTGGTCATAGGCTGGTTAGTTGGGTTTTTGCCCGGTCTGCTTGGCCATCATTGTTTGCTGGAAAAGGGCCTCGAAATTGATCGGGTTGATCAGCAATTGCGGGAAGCCCCCCTTGCCCACCAGATCAGAGATGGCTTCTCTGATAAACGGCAGCAGGATGTTCGGGCAGGCAATCTCCAGTACCATGGGAAGTTCTTCTTCGGCACCGGTTACTTCAAATAAACCGCCCTGTTGTACTTCACACAGAAAGAAGTTGCTTTCGCCGTTTTTTGCGGTAACCGTTATGGTCAAAATAACCTCATACAGATCGCTGTCTTTCACCTTGCTGTGGGTGATGTTCATCTGTACATCTACCTCGGGAGCCTGTTCATTAAGAAATATCTGTGGGCTTAGCGGGGACTCAAAAGAGATATCCTTGACGTAAACTTTTTTCAGATTAAAACTAATTTCGTTTTGTTCGCTCATTTTATTCCTGATGTTGTCGGTTAAAATACGGCGTTGTATTCTCTGTTATCTGGTGTGGAAAGTCCAAATATCAGATAGCTGCTTCGGCGGTCAACAATGAATCGAGAGCATCATTGTGATCAAGCTGAACCATGTCGGTGTAGCCGCCTATATGTGCTTCATCAATGAAGATTTGCGGTACGGTAGTTCTGCCTTGGCTTTCTTCGATCATATAATCTCGAAGTGAGGGGTCGTCATCAACAAAAATCTTTTCTATTTCCTGACCTTTTTTCGTTAACAGGCGGATAGCCATAATGCAGTATGGACAGAACCGGGTGCAATACATGCGTACCTTGGCCATGCTTTTTAGCTATCCAGTGGAAGTTTTTCTTTCTGCCAGGCGACAATTCCACCCGCCAATGAATAGACACGATTGAAGCCTTTTTTCTTCAGCATGCCTGCAGCCTTAGGAGAGCGGTTGCCTGTACGACAGTAGACGATGATCGGTTTGTCTTTGAACTTGTCCAGTTGTGTTGCGCTAGTTTCAAAACTGGAAAGGGGTACTCGATAGGCGCCATTTATAACGCCGCCTGTTATTTCCTTTGTTTCGCGCACATCGACGAAAATAGCATTATCGTGATTGGACAGTGAAACGGCATCAAACACAGTTGCTGTTTCTATACCACTCATGCGTATGCGCAATGGTTCAAACAGCAGCATTAAAATGACGAAGGAGATTCCAGCTATCAGAATCCAGTTTTGTGTAATAAATTCCATACGTATTATTCTGCAGGTTGCTTAGTGGCTTGATATTAAAAAAAGATGAGTCTACTCATAACACTGTGTAAGTGCGAGTCTCTTCGACGCGGAAGCTCGTTTTAGTGCTTGTAGAGCTAACGCACAGGGTCGCTGCAGAAGGCATCCTGCATGGCTTCGATCAGGTGAAGAATATTCTCTTCTCCGATGCGGTAATACACTTTATTGGCATCCTTGCGCGAGACCAGGATGTGTTTGTCGCGTAGAATTGACAGATGCTGCGAGATATTGCTTTGAGATGTGCCGACACGTTCCACCAGATCCTGAACGCTAATTTCATGCTTGTCATCTAGAGCGGTGCCGAGTATGCAGAGTATTTTTAGACGGAGAGGATGAGCCATTGCTTTTAATGCGCGAGACGCAATATCAATATCTTCATCATTCTGAATTATCATGTCATCATATTCTGTTTTATCATACATAAAAATATTTTCTCGTGTGATTAAATTCCAGGAGCTTACGATGGTGACTTCCGTGTAGCATTACAATATTAACAGATAATTATAGAGTAATTTTAATCTGATGCGAACCTTTTTGGCCTCAATTCCGTCCTCAGGTCCCATTTTCCTGCTTTTATTTGCCAGTTTATCGCTTTTTCCGCTGTTGCTGTCAGCAGAAGAAGGCAAGGTGATAGAGAAAAAAGCAGAACTCGCTGAATTAAAGATAAAAATAGCTGCTTTGCAGGAGGTGATGCAGGAGAGACAGTCAAAACTTCAGAAAGAGGATGCCGTCCTGAAGGATGTTGATATACGGATCAGCGATATCAACAGTAATTTACGCGATCTGGATGGACGGAAACAGGGTCTACATACTGAACTGTCGGATTTACAGACTAAAAAAACAGAGACGGTCACCAGTCTACAGGCCGAGCAGCAGATACTTGCTCAGCAGCTGAGGTCTGCTTATATCAGTGGCCATGAAGAATATATCAAATTAATAATGAACCAGCAGGACCCTGCTGTGGTGTCTCGCATGCTGGTCTATTACCGCTATTTTACTGAAAGTCGTGTCAGGACTATCAATAGAATAAATCAGCATCTTGATCTGTTAAAGACACTGGAATCCGGTATTCAGGCACGTTCTATAGAATTAAAAAATCTGATCAACCTGCAGCGTGAACGCAGGCGTAGCCTGAAACTCGCCTATCTTGATCAGAAAAAAGCTGTCCTGGCCTTACGTAATGAACTGGCGGGAAATCTGCAGCAAATTGAGCGTATGCAAAATGATGAGCAGGAACTGCTGCACCTGATCGAAAAATTGAGAGAAATCATTGATGAATTGCTGGATGAGGAAAGAACCGGGACCAGTTTTCAAGAGCTGCGTGGGTTACTGAAACTGCCGGTGGAGGCTGATATAGTCGTTCGCTTTGGTACCCGTCGACAAATCGGAAATATGCGTTGGAAAGGTATCATCCTGGCAGGTGAACTGGGTAGTGATATCCACGCAGTTTACCAGGGCCGAGTGGTTTATGCTGACTGGATGCGGGGTTTCGGGCTATTATTAATCATTGATCACGGCGACTCATATTTGAGCTTATACGGGTATAATGAGTCGATACTTGTCGAGGAAGGCGATTGGGTAGCAACAGGCCAGACTGTTGCAAGCATGGGTAAAAGTGGTGGAAGCAGCAAGCCCGGCCTATACTTCGGTATACGCTACAAAGGAAGACCACAGAATCCCCTGCGCTGGGTACGGTGATGACCAGCATCAGGATATCGAGTTTCTGCAGAAATCCATACATTTTTTTAAATGACTTGATATCATACAGGGTGAATTGTGTCAGCTGATTGTGGTGCGTTGTTTCATATAGCTGACTTACTAACAGATTAACGTATTATGATTAGGAAATACTGGAGACAGGAATGACAGAGAAAAGACGTGTAGCTGTAATATTTATCCTGGGGCTAGTCCTGGGAGCGGGTCTAACGATATACAGCTCAGTGTTCGCCGGCAATGATAAAAAATCTGTCGCATCCCCTTTGCCTCTGGAAGAACTACGGGCATTCACCGAGGTATTCGGCAGGGTGAAATCTGATTATGTCGAACCAGTCAACGACAAGGATTTGCTGGAATATGCCATAAAGGGGATGTTGTCAGGTCTGGATCCACATTCTTCATATCTTAATCGCGAAGAATTCAAGGAAATGCGCATTGGCACAGATGGAAGATTTGGCGGACTGGGTATTGAGGTCACTATGGAGAATGGCTTCGTCAAGGTCATCTCACCTATAGATGATACCCCTGCAGAACGCGCCGGTGTTAATGCCGGTGATGTCATCGTTCGCCTTGATGATACCCCGGTCAAGGGTATGACGCTGAACGAAGCAGTCAAGATTATGCGCGGTAAACCCGGCACAAGCATTATGCTGACGATAGTTCGTGAAGGTGAAGAAGCCCCGCTAAAGATCAAAATAAAACGCGACATCATTCGCATTAAGAGTGTTCGTGGTAGAACTCTGGAGCCCGGTTATGGCTACATCCGCATCAGTCAGTTTCAGTCTGCTACCGGAACTAGCATGCGCAAGAAACTCTCCGAACTTAAGAAAGAGAACGGTGGAAGCTTGAAGGGGCTGGTGCTTGACCTGCGTAACAATCCGGGTGGCGTGTTGAATGCCTCGGTGTCTGTTGCAGATGCCTTCGTCAGCAAAGGTAAAATCGTCTATACCGAAGGACGAGTAAAAGATTCGTTATTAACATTTAATGCTTCACCCAATGATCTTCTTAAAGGATCGCCAATAGTTGTACTGGTGAATGGCGGCTCTGCATCGGCCTCAGAAATTGTTGCAGGTGCCCTGCAGGATCACCATCGTGCCATCATTATGGGCACCAAAACATTTGGTAAAGGCTCTGTACAAACTATCATGCCGATGAGTAATGGTGCTGCACTCAAGATCACAACAGCACGCTATTACACACCATCGGGCCGCTCAATACAGGCCGAAGGTATTGAACCTGATATAAAAGTAGAGCAACTGAAAGTCAGTAAGGCGGAAGAAAGCAAGGTACAACGTTTACGAGAGGCGGATTTGCGCGACCACCTTGAAAATGGCAGTGCTAAAAAGAAAAATAAAAAGTCTGATAAAGCTAACAGCTCAGAAAAAAACAAGAATAATGATAAAGAAGGTGACAATAAAAAAAGCCAGAAAGACGACTATCAGCTAAATGAAGCACTGAACCTGCTGAAGGGTGTCAATATTGTAGAGCAGTATAAATAAACTGTAGCAGAGGCGGCATGAAAAAGGTACTGGTACCCCTGGCTGCAGGCTTTGAAGAGCTTGAAGCCGTTACTATTATTGATTTATTGCGCCGGGCGAATATCAGCGTAACCGTTGCCGGTCTTGCTGACGGAGCTATTACGGGTAGTCGAGGTACACGTATCCTGCCAGATGAAATCCTCGATACGAGCTCAGCTTCAGACTACGATATGATAGTGCTGCCGGGTGGTCTGCCCGGTGCAGATAACCTCAATAATGATAGTCGAATTCATGATCTTCTCAAGCAGATGGCAAATGACGGGCGATACATCGCGGCGATCTGTGCGGCACCGAAAGTGCTGGCTACTGCGGGCTTGCTGAAAAATAAAGAAGTGACCTCATTTCCCGGCGCCCTGTCAGATGTCGCTACCGAAGGGATGCATCATACGGGTATGAATACAGTCATAGATGGTAATGTCATTACTTCAAGAGGACCCGGCACGGCAATGGATTTTAGTTTAGAATTAATTCAGCTGCTTGCTGGAACAGGAACCCGGCAAAAGGTGGAGCAAGGTCTTCAACGTTAATCCGCTGAAACTTATAAGAAAATTAATAAACAAATAAAGGAGATTTAGATGCACCTTTTATTGTTTTACATTTTATATATTACGGTTTACATAACGCCTAAACCGTAACACGTAATACAGCTTTTAGTCCTCCCAGTGTCCAAACCCCTTAATAACTATTTCGTGCTAATTAAAATCTTGCCAACCTGGCGAGGGTTGCTTGTATGACAACATGCACAGCTATGTGGCTGTCCACAAATTCTTGCCGCGCTTTGCTGAAAATTCCTGTAGGCCAGTTGAAGTATTTTGTAGTGCACGATTCGGTAGTGCCGTAATAGTAGCCATAATCAGACATGGAAATATCTTCTTCATGATTAATTTACCTCATTGGTATTGAGTGCGCGCTTGTTGCCAGTAACCATTGCCCTGGCGAGATTTTCACGATGCATGAAGCTCTCTATGATGACGCCAGTGACATGTATGAAGACCAGAAAGAGAGTGAAGTTGGCAAAGAACTCATGAGTTTCTTCCAGTGCCTCTCGCATGAATTCGCTGGTAATTGTAATCATCCCGGCAAGTGGGCCTGCCTGTTCGGCCACCGCATAGAGGAGCAATCCAGTGAATGAGGTTAGTAACAGACTGGCGATGAGTAAAAGTATCATTGCCCCACCCGCAGGATTGTGACCAAGATAACGTTTGGCACGAAAATTCAGGGTATCCTTGAGGAAGTTGCGAATACTGGATAGTGAGTAGGTGAAATCTGAGAATCTTGCATAGCGTGGACCGATAAACCCCCACACCAGGCGCAATGACAACAGCCCCAGAATAACGTAGCCTGCCAAAATATGTACAGAAAGAACATCCTCTTCGGTAAGGTAGGCCACAGTAAAGGCAAGCACTAGTCCCCAGTGGAAAATTCGCACAAAAGGATCCCAGACTTTGATAGTGTTTTGCTGTTTCATGGCTATTCCTCCTGATCTCTTATCAGCCTGGTAGTAAGTTTACACAACGCTGCCTGAAGGGATGCTTAAGGGAAATTTAAGCTAAGGTTAAGGTTCAGTTTGAAAGAATGAATACTCAATTACCCCCTTGAAGGTGTTGTTTTGAAATTTATACTCATAATAAAAGCTGTTTTTCTCGTGATGCTGTTATCGACAACGCTGATATTTGGTGCGCCACTGGCGCCAGCTGATGGTATAAGGAACATGCAGATGCCGAATGAGGTTGCATCACTCAAAGATCTACTTGCAACGGTGAATAAAACACATCAGGGAAAAATTCTTGAAGTGGAAATGGAGCAGGACGACATCAATGGAAAAAAAATATGGGTCTATGAAGTCAAATTACTGACCCGCAGTGGAAAGGTCTATGAACTTGTATACGATGCCATCACACTGGATCTAGTGAAAACTGAAAACTGAATTTAAAATGAGAGCACTAGTTATTGAAGATGATATTGATGTTGCCAGGCAGGTAGCCGACACCTTGCGTCGCGCTATGTATGTTGTCGATATTGCTCATGATGGTGAGGAAGGTCAGTTCCTCGGTGACACTGAGTCCTATGATGTCGTGTTGCTGGATATCGGCTTGCCAAAACGTGATGGTCTGAGTGTATTGCAACAATGGCGAAGAACGGGGCGCGATATGCCGGTTCTTATTTTGACAGCGCGTAATACATGGCGTGAAAAAGTGGCGGGGCTGCGGGCAGGTGCGGATGACTACCTGGCCAAGCCCTTTGAGCTGGAAGAAATGCTGGCACGTGTGGAGGCATTAATTCGTCGGTCAGCAGGGCATGCCAGCCCGGTAATTGAGGTGGGGCCACTCGCTCTTGATATCAGTGCTGCACGATTAACGGTGGCTGGCCGCCCTGTCGAGCTGACCGCACTTGAATTTCGGACTCTTGCACACTTGATGCAGAATTCGGAGCGGATTATCTCCAAGACTGAACTGACGGAACACCTTTATGAACAGGATTTTGATCGTGACTCGAATGTCATTGAAGTGCTGATAAATCGCCTGCGTAAAAAAGTCGGAGTTGAGTTGATTAAAACGCATAGAGGGCTGGGTTATCAGTTGGTGGTGCCGAGGGGAGATGCGTAACTCACTGACACTGCGACTGATCGCGACCTCGTTTATCTGGGTCGCCTCAGCTCTGGCAGTTTCCGCGCTGCTGCTGGTATTGTTGTTTCGAGGATATATTGAAAAACGTTTTGAAGGCTCGTTAGAGGGACAGCTGGATGAGCTGGTCGCTGCGAGTGATGTTTCTGCTGAGGGGACATTTCAGATGAACTGGCGCCCAGCAGATCCACGCTTCAATCGCCCCTACTCAGGCTGGTACTGGGAGATTCGTCAATCGGATGCCACAGTTTCCCGTTCGGATTCGCTGTGGAGAGACAGTCTGCCTGTAATGGAGCCAGCAGAAGGGGCTGTTCCTCGCTTACAAAAGCTTACAGGCCCTGAAGACAAACCATTGCAGGCACTGGTACAAAAAATAATATACCCAAAATCAAAGAGTCCTTTGTTGTTCATAGTGGCCGGCCCTGTTTCCGATATCGAACAGGATGTTCGTGCATTTTCAATTCAGGTAGCCATTACGCTGTTTGTGCTGGGATTAGGTCTTTTGCTGGCGGTATGGTTTCAGGTGCGCTTCGGTCTGCGACCACTACAGACATTGAAACAGGCACTGGCTGATATTCGCCAGGGTAAGACTGAGCGATTACCGCAAAGCTTTCCCGAGGAAGTGCAACCGGTGGTCAACGAACTGAATGCCCTGCTGGATCACAATGTATCCTTGCTGAACCGAGCCAGAACACATGCAGCAAATCTTGCCCATGCGCTGAAAAATCCGTTGACCGTCATTCGCAACGAGAGCAGAAACATGGAAGAGGAGAAGAGCCTCATCATCAAGCGGCAGACTGATGCTATGGCGTCAAGTATAGATAGATATCTGTCCCGGGCACGAATAGCAGGCACCGCTGGTGTGCTTGGTACACGTGTAGATGTAGGGATAATTATTAAGGATCTTGTTTTCAGCATGAAACAACTTTACCGTGAACGTCATATTAAATTAAGTTATTTCATCTCTGCTGATTGCTGGTTCCATGGTGAAGCGGAGGACCTTGAAGAGATGCTGGGTAATCTTATGGATAATGCCTGTAAATGGGCGCGTAACAAGGTCGATATTACTGCCCAATGTACTGATGACCGTTTAATTGTAATTGTGGAAGATGATGGGAATGGGATTCCTGAATCACTCCGCCATGTAGTTATTGAAAGGGGGCATCGTCTTGATGAAGAAGTCCCCGGCAGTGGTCTTGGGCTAGATATCGTACGAGATATTGCCGAGTTGTACCGTGGCTCACTTCAACTGGAACAATCATCTATCGGCGGGGTTCGTGCCCGTCTCGTTCTCCCTGCAGTCTGAAAATTTGGGGTGTCCCCGTAGCAGATTACTTAGTCCCTGAGGGGTTGTTAGCTTCTTGTAAGCAGAAAAAGCAGATAAAGACAGGCTACCGCCAGCACCCCAGACAAACTTTTCCAGAACAATAATGGATTGCGCTCCAGTAATGGCTGTGAAGTCGATATATCGAATTTGTCATTTGGCTGGGTGAGGTCACGCAGGAATTCGGCCATTGTTTTATAACGATTTCTGGGATCGGGATTAACAGCCTTGCATAGTGCACCATCAACCCATGCGGCTAGTTGATCATTATACACACGGCAGGAAATGTACTTCAGTTTATTCGCCGGTATGGGTTTATCATTATCACCATAGGGTAACTTTCCTGTTAATAATTCATAGGCGATGACGCCAAAAGAAAACATATCTGAGCGGTTGCTGCAGTTGGAACCGGCTATGCATTCCGGTGCTGTGTAGTTTATTGTTCCCTGCGGAATATTCTTATCCAGCTTGCTGCAGATTTCTGAAGCGCCGGCAACACGGGTTGAGCCAAAATCAATGATCTTTAAGGTGCCATTGCTGTCGATCAGGATGTTCTCTGGTTTCAGATCCTGATGAACCATCTCAAGACGGTGAAAGGCACGCAGGCCATCGGCTATCTGCATTAAATATTCTCTGGCGGTATTGATATGCGTTTGAGGATGATCATCGATCCATTGGCGCAATGACTGGCCTTCGACATATTCTGAAATGTTGTAGAGAAAACGCCGACGTTTCGGTTCAAGTGTTTTTAATACATGGATATTCTTTATGCGGCGTCCCACCCATTCTTCATGCAGAAAACTATCAAGATATTCCGGGTCATCTCGATAGTTAATAGAAGGTGTTTTGAGAATAACTTTTTCTCCGGTTTGACTATCTGTAGCAAGAAATACTTCACTGCGGCGTGAAGCATGCAGTTCTCTTAGTATTTCATACCCATCAATTTTCACGCCCGGGCTAAGGTCGGGTGGAAAAGGCAGTTCGTTGATCTTTTGATATATATCGTCTTCGGTCTCCTGCGGTACTGACAGTACGCGTATCAGCTGGCAGGTAACGTTGTCGGTGCTACCATTGTGCAGGGACTCTTCGAGTAACTTTGATGCGCAGGCCTGCAGATTACTACCATGATCTGCTAGCAGTTCCTGCATGCGGTGATCCGTGACATGACCAGTGATGCCATCGGTAGTAAAGAGAAAAATATCATTTTGTACAGCATCTACAGAGCGATAATCAATATCAATGCTGGGGTCTATACCCATAGCGCGGGAAAGAAAATCTCTCTCTTTTGAAACCCATACACGATGATCCCGCGTTAGCAGTTCAAGCTCACCAGTTCGAAATCGATAGATACGTGAATCACCAACATGAAATATGTGCGCCGTAGAAGATTTAAGTACCATGCCACTAAAAGTAGTGACCATGCCGCGTGCGGAATCGTGTTTGACCTGGCCCTGTGAATAGAGCCAGCGGTTCAATGCGCCGAGTACACGCTGCACAGATGTTTTTACCGTCCAGGATTCCGGTGTGCTGAAATAGTCTGTCAGGAAACCGGTAACACTGACCTGACTGGCCTCCTTGCCACCTTCAGAACTGCTCATACCATCGGCAATAGCAGCCGCTATGCCCTTGCTATAGATCAGCTCGCCTTCAGGTATGCAGGCATCAGCAGCATCTGCATTCTCATTCTTGTCACCTTTTTCAGTAACAATGGCATAGTCTATATCGAGTTTCCCTGCCATCAGATGAAAGAATTACTACACAAGACACGAAGGAACACAGAGATTTTTATTGATGATTCTGCGGACATGCTTCAATTTAAACCTCAGTCTTTTGTCGTAAACCATAAACTCTATCCTACATCAATCATCTGTACCGTGCCGTCTTCAAGCACCTCAGCAGTTTGGCCCTCAGGTTCATCCAGAAACTGGACGGCAAACAGTACTACTAGCGCAGAGGCACCAATGACCATGAAGAATATCTGTGGTGAAACAAAAGAAAAGACAGTGAGAAAAACAACGGCACCAACATTTCCATAAGCTCCCGCCATACCTGCAATCTGACCCGTCATACGGCGTTTGACCAGTGGCACAATTGCAAAAACTGCACCTTCACCCGCCTGTACGAAAAAGGAGCAGGCCATAGTGGCAGCTACAGCCAGCACCAGTGGCCAGCCTGAGTCAATGTTAGCAAGCACAAAATAGCCCACGGCAAGTCCGGTAATCAATATGGTAAGACTTTTTCTGCGCCCAAATTTATCACTGAAAAAGCCACCACCAGGGCGGGCAACCAGGTTCATGAAGGCGAATCCAGAGGCTAGCAGGCCAGCTGTTACCTGAGATATCTCAAAGGTATCCATGAAAAACAGGGGTAGCATGGAGACAACAGCCAGTTCTGAGCCAAATGTCACCATATAAGCCATGTCCAGAATAGCTACTTGCTTGAACTTGTAGCGATGGATTTCAGGTACGTCTTCTGTGAATACATGGCCATTGACCTGCCAGACATGCCAGGCCTGATAGAGGTATAACGCAAGCAGACTATAGTAGATGCCGATTGCTATAGCTCCGGGAAAAATGTTCAGATTGTCTGGGCCCAGTTTCCATGTCAGTGCCGACAATGCTGCATACATAGGGATGTTCATCACCAGGTAGAAGAAAAAATCTCCTCTGCTGGTGACTTCCATCGCAGCACTCTTTTTGGGCTTGAAATAGGTTGAACCTTTGGGGGTATTACGTGCCAGTTTGTAGTAGACAAAAGAATAGATCAGTGTGATGACACCGGTTGTTGCAATAGCATAACGCCAGCCATTTTCACCGCCATATATAAGAGCGACCGTAGGTAATGTTATGGCTGCAGCAGCAGAACCAAAGTTACCCCATCCGCCATAGATGCCTTCAGCCAGCCCAACCTGGCGGGCTGGGAACCACTCGCCAATCATGCGTATGCCAATAACAAAGCCTGCTCCAACGAAGCCAAGCATGAGGCGGGAAGCCAGTAACATCTGGTAGGAATCGGCAAGGGCAAAGAAGAAAGCCAGGAAGCTGGAGATAAACAGCAGGCTGGAAAACATAATCCGTGGACCTACTTTGTCGACCAATGCACCAATAATGATGCGTGCAGGGATGGTCAGTGCGACATTAATAATAAGCAATGCCTTTACTTCCTGATCAGTCAGGTCGAAGGCTTCCTTGATTGAGGCCATCAATGGCGCATGGTTAAACCAGACCATGAAGCTGAGGAAAAAGGCGAACCAGGTCAAATGAAGGGTTCGAGTCTTACCACTAAATGAGAATAGCTTGATTTTTGACTCTAACATTAAAATACCCCAAAAAAATAGATTATATAGTGGGGTTAATGCAAGACGTGTGCCAATGGTCTTTTTGGCTAAGTATTAGCAGAAAGTTATATAGATTGGTGTGCTGCATGCACTTTACATGTGCAGGAGGGTAAGGGCTATGCACGTTATTAGTGCGGGCTATGTGGGTCTCTATACACTCCTACAGGACAGTAAATGAGCAGGTTTGCTAATTTTATTCATTACAATCAATCCCCAAGAGAAACGCCCACACGCCGGGCGCTTTCTATCCAGGGATGATCAGCAGGCACCAGTTTTATGTTTCCAGCAACATCTTCCAGTGGAACGGGTACAGCATTGTCTCCGTGCGCAGCAACCATGACGCCGCTGACCCCGTCATTAATAAATCCTGCACAGGCCGTACCCAACCGTGTCGCAAGCAGTCGATCGGCTGCAGAAGGCGTGCCGCCGCGTTGCAGATGACCAAGAATACTGGGGCGTGATTCAAGTCCGGTTAGTTGCTCCAGCTGTCGTGCCAGCAAAAGTGTGTGTTCACTTCGGGTTGACTCGTGTTCGCGTAATTCCTGTTTGGCCTGTTTGCGGGTTTTTTTATCATCCACCGCTTCAGCATCAGTAATCCGTCGATTGAAACCGCTGATACGAATAGCTTCTTCTGTAGACATGGCGCCTTCTGCTACAGCGACTATGCTGAATTTCTTGCCATTTTTTACGCGTTGTGTGATTGCTTCAGCAACCGCTTCCAATTGATACGGTATTTCGGGCAATAAGATAACATCCGCACCCCCAGCAATACCCGAGCCTAATGCAAGCCAGCCGGCACGGTGTCCCATAATCTCTACCACAATAATCCGGTGATGGCTGTGAGCCGTGCTGTGCAGTCGGTCAATAGATTCGGTAGCAATACCCAGTGCAGTATCAAAGCCAAAAGTGGTATCCGTCAACGCCACATCATTATCAATGGTTTTGGGCATGGTGATGATATTCAGACCTTTTTTCATCAACAGCAGGGCGTTCTTCTGTGTGCCGCCACCACCGATACAGATCAGGGCATCAAGGTGATTGGCTCCGTAGTTCTCGACTATGGTATCGGTCATATCCAGTATCTTGCCACCGACCTTCATTTTGTGCGGCTTGTCCCGCGAGGTGCTAAGGATGGTGCCGCCGATGGTGAGAATACCCGACAGCGCATCGCCTTCCAGACTGACCGTCCTGTTTTCCATCAGGCCGCGAAAGCCATCACGAAAGCCAATGATGCGCATGTCATAGCTGCTTTGTGCTGCTTTTCCGACGCCGCGAATAGCAGCGTTAAGGCCGGGGCAATCGCCACCAGCTGTAAGTATTCCTATATGTTTTGTCATCTATCTGTATCCTTGAAAGCTCATCTGTGACTGCCGCATATACTAGTGTATGAGACAATGTAGGGGAAAGAATAAATACTACCCAGACATAGATATGAATTATATATCTTTATATTGTGTGAGGCGCGTTCTCGCATCGAGTTTAAATCAGGTAAAAGATTAATCTTTCTCCTTTCCCCCTTTCTTCCTAACCCTCATCGCGGGGTGCGCCTCCCACAAAATTAATAGGTGTTTTATCGCGTTCCAGAACGAATGCATTGTTTCAGTGCATTGTCAAAAGGTATGCCTTAGCCTAGTGCATAAGCAGATATGTATACCTTCACAAGTAACTGAAATAGCGTAAGTAATTATTTATGGCATAGTGTTTGCTTATATTCTTATGTTGAATCCTCTAAATGAACGAATGACGGGATAGGATAATGAAAGAAAAGCTCATATTGATCGGCAACGGTATGGCCGGTATGCGAACCCTGGAAGAGCTACTGAAGCTGGAACCGGAGATGTACGATATTACCGTATTTGGGGCTGAGCCTTACCCCAATTACAACCGAATCCTGTTGTCGCCGGTACTGGCGGGTGAGAAGACCATTGATGATATCATCCTGAATAGTCGCGAATGGTATGCTGAAAACAATATCGAACTGCATACCGGTTCAGTAGTCTGTGAAATTGATCGCGTAAAACATAGTGTCAAAACTGAGGCAGGAGATGAATTCAAATACGATCGTCTGTTGATTGCTACCGGTTCCAACCCATTCATTATTCCTGTCCCGGGCCATGATCTGGACGGTGTCATTGGTTTCCGTGATATCGCTGATGTGGATACCATGATTCAATCCTCAAAGGACCATAAAAAAGCGATTGTTATTGGTGGCGGCCTATTGGGGCTGGAAGCTGCCAACGGCCTGATGATCCAGGGTATGGACGTCACCGTAGTCCATCTACTTGAAAACCTGATGGAGCGCCAGCTGGATGCACCCGCTTCAGATTTGCTGAAAACTTCCCTGATAGAGAAGGGTTTGAACTTTCTTATGGAAGTGCAGACTGCCGAGATCGTCGGCGATCAACGAGTGGAAAAAGTTAAGTTTGCTGATGGCAGTGAGCTTGATGCTGATCTGGTCGTAATGGCTGTGGGCATACGGCCCAATATTGAGCTGGCAAAAAAAGCAGGGCTGTATTGTGAACGTGGACTGGTTGTATCCGACACTATGCAGACGTTTGACCCGCGTATTTATGCGGTCGGAGAATGTGTACAGCATCGTGGGAATACCTATGGTCTGGTTGCACCATTGTTTGAGCAGGCCAAAGTCTGTGCCAACCATTTGGCAACACTGGGTTATGGTCGTTACGAAGGTTCAGTTACCTCTACAAAGTTGAAAGTGACTGGTATAGATCTATTTTCTGCCGGAAACTTTAAAGGTGATGAAGACACGGAAGATATCGTCTTCCAGGATCCCAAAGCAGGGATTTACAAGCATCTGGTTTTACGTGATAACAAACTGGAAGGTGCAGTGCTGTATGGTGATACCGTCGACGGCGCCTGGTTCTTTCAGTTGATGCGTGAAGCTACCGATATTACCGATATTCGCCAGCAACTACTATTTGGCCAGGCACATCTCGGTAATTCCGGGCATGGTGGGCAGAATGTTGCAATGGCCATGAGTGATGATGCGCAGGTCTGTGACTGTAACGGTATCACCAAAGGTGAGATTGTTGTTGCCATCACCTCCAAGGGTCTGTTTACACTGGACGATGTCAAAGCACATACCAAGGCAGCGGCATCATGCGGTTCCTGTGCTGGACTGGTTGAACAATTGCTTGAAAGCACGCTGGGTGGCAACTACACCACACCTGAATGTAAACCGGTGTGCAAGTGTACTGATTTCACGCATGATCAGGTTCGCGCAGCCATACGCGATCACAAGCTGACCTCCATGAAAATGGTATTTGACTACATGGAATGGCGAAATTCAGATGGTTGCCATGTCTGCCGTCCGGCACTGAATTATTACCTGATTTCAAGCTGGCCGGAAGAAGCGGTAGATGACCCACAATCACGTTTCATCAACGAGCGTGCGCACGGAAATATTCAGAAAGACGGTACTTTCTCGGTGATCCCCCGTATCTGGGGCGGCAAGACTACCCCTGATGAGTTACGTGCGATTGCCGACGCCGCTGATAAATTTGATGCCGGTGAAGTGCATATCACTGGTGGTCAGCGTATCAACCTGCTCGGTATCAAAAAAGAGGAACTGCCTGAGATTTGGGATTTCTTAAGTGAACGTGGACTGATATCCGGTCATGCCTACGGTAAGGCACTACGTACCGTTAAAACCTGTGTGGGCTCAACCTGGTGCCGTTTTGGTACTCAGGACTCAACTCAGATGGGTATTGATCTGGAAAAGTTGAGCTGGGGGTCCTGGATGCCACACAAATTTAAAATGGCCGTCTCCGGTTGTCCGCGCAACTGTGCAGAAGCAACGATTAAAGACTTTGGTGTGGTAGCAATTGAGTCTGGTTGGGAGCTACACATCGGAGGGAACGGTGGTGTTAAAGTACGCGCGACCGACATGCTCTGTCGTGTGAGGACAGCAGAGGAAGTGGAGGAATATGCCGCTGCATTCATCCAGGTATACCGCGAGGAAGCGCACTATCTGGAACGTACCGCCCCCTGGTTGGGACGCATTGGGCTGAGTTATGTAAAAGAACGTATTCTTGATGATGAAGTCGGTCGTAAAGCCTTACATAAACGATTCCTTGTGTCACAGAAGATTGCCCAGAACGATCCGTGGAAAGCACGTGCGAAGGGTGAATATGCACATGAATTCACACCGTTGAAATCCTTAGGAGTATGAATATGAATGCAGTTGTCTCAGAAAGTAATGACTGGCTTGAAATTGGCAAGATTGAAGATATTCCAAAATTGGGATCACGTGTGGTCAAGCGAGCAGAAGGGGACATTGCCATTTTTCGTAATTCGGACAATGAAGTCTTTGCCCTGTTAAATCGCTGCCCCCACAAAGGTGGTCCGTTGTCAGAAGGGATTGTCTACGGAAAGACCGTAACCTGTCCGATGCACAACTGGTGTTTGGGTCTGAATAATGGTGAAGCAGTTGCACCCGATGAAGGTTGCGCACCGACGTATCCGATAAAGATAGAAGGTGAAAAAGTGTTTCTGTCATTGCAGCAGCAAAATGATTGTGAAGCTGAGACGGAATGACAGTATAAAATGCTGTTTGGACGCACACAAAAGAACCCGATCAAGATCGCTGACAAGGGCGTGGTTGAGAGGAAATATGCTGTATGTGGTTACTGTTCCACTGGTTGTTCAATTGAAGTTGGCTTAAATGAGGACGGTAAGCCGGTGGCTTCTCGAGGGGTCGCTGATGCTGACGGAAGAGTTTTATCCCCTGGGTAAACTTACTCGGGGCCTCATTGGTACCAACAATTACGACGGAAATACCACGCTGTGTATGGCTTCTGCGGTACCCGGCTACAAGCGTTCATTTAGTTCGGATGGCCCTCCGGGATGTTACGAAGCTTTTGAACATACAGATTGTCTGTTTGCCCGGGGTTCCAACCTGCCATCTCTGCGTTAAGAACCTTCGCAATAGCTAGCTATTACCTGCGTTTCTTGCCTTTATCTGACAACTTTTGAATCCAATCTGAATTATCCAGAATTAATAGAGGTGCCCTGAAAGCGATTACCAGCTGGAAGTGAAATGAAAGAAGCATCTGAATAATTACCCACTAGTCATTCCGGCAACCCTCCAGACAGGTAATCAGTTTGTCCTGTTCAGAGAGGATACGGTTGCTCTATTTTTTTGTTATTAATTGATATGGATCAATTAATATATTGTGAATCTTCTTTAGGATATCTATAAGCTGTATGCAATGTATTAAGAAAGGAGTATTTCTGTATGCCATTAAAAGTAGGCGAGATAACCATCCCCACGGATGAAGAGGGCTACCTGATTGATCCCGACGACTGGAGCAGAGAGATATGTGAACATCTGGCACAGGGCGAAGGTATTGAACTCAATGATGAGTACTGGAAAATAATAACCTGTATGCGTAATTATTTTGATGATCAGAAAATAGCGCCCGGTACACGTTATGTTGCAAAATTTATCGCAGAAGAACTGGGTTATGGCAAAAAAGCAAGGAATTATCTCTTCAAGATATTTCCCTATGGGTATGTGAAGCAGGCCTGTAAAATTGCGGGAATGAGACATCCGAGGGCCTGGAGTACAGGTTAAGGAACCTCTGATTAATTCATGAACTCGTATCTTACGCCTAAAATATCCAGTTTTTTCGTTGCAAACCTTCGCAATAGCTAGCTATTACGTGCGATTTACGCCTCAAACCTGAATATTTTAGATCGCAATCTACCTCGTCCAGAATTAATCAGAGGTTCCTTAAATATTATTGATGTACTTTAGTTAAGTGGGCTATCATCTAGTATGTAGAATACCAAATGGAATTTTCAGGATCAGATGAAGTGATTACTCATGCCGCTGATTTAGTTGAATTTGCCTCCGACGCCGCCTTAGCCATCGACGTCGATGACAGGGTTGTGGCCTGGAACGTCGGGGCACAGCAGATGCTCGGCTACAATTCATCCGAGACGATTGGCCAGCGGTGTTGCAATGTGCTGCAGGCCACTCTGCCCGGCGGTGAGCCTCTCTGCCATCCCGATTGTGACGTCCTGCGGTCTTTCCGGAACTGCATACCTTACAACGTACCCAGTTGCCGTTTGCGACACCAGAGCGGTAAATGGGTTATGGCCAGCATCTCCTCTGTTGCCATGTCGGAGCGGGCCCGCCGTCTGTATGGTGACAAAATCCTGGCCATCATTTTCCTACGGGATGAGGCGATCGTTGCCCCAGTGCCACAGCGTCATACACTGCAGGTATTTACCCTCGGTGGTTTCGGCATCGTGGCGGGCGGACATAGCATTGATATCGGTAAGTGGAAGCGCAAACACGCCGTGACGCTGCTGAAATACCTGGTCACCCAACTCGATCACCCCGTACATCGCGAACGTCTGATCGACTGTCTGTGGCCCGACGTCGATGAAAAGCAGGGTTGGGGCCGCCTCAAAGTAACTATGTATTGTCTACGGCAAGAGTTGCGCGCAAATGGCGTAAGCGATGAGGCCGTGAAAACGATCGATAATGCCTACCTGCTCAGACGCGATGTGATCTGGGTGGACACGGATGTCTTTGAACGGTTTGTCGCCGAGGGACAGGCGCTACAACAACTAGAGCAATGGAGTGATGCCCTGGACCGCTACAATGAGGCAGGACATCTATATCAGGGCGATTATCTGGAAGAAGAGACGTATTCGGACTGGTGTGCCGAAGAGCGAGAGCGGCTGCATGAACTTTATCTTGAGATGCTGGCCAGAACAGCGGAATGCTACGTAGAACTTGGCCAGTATGCAGATGCAATACACATTTGTCGCAAAGCCCTGGTTTTCGATCCTTGCCGAGAGAACTTCCATTTTATACTGATGGAGTACCTTGTGAAGGATGGCCGTCCCGATTTGGCGCAGGTTCAGTACCGCCACTGTCACCAGGTTCTAGCCCGGGAGTTTGGCGTCCAGCCCCTGCCCGAAACACAGCGACTGTATCAGAAAATTCTCATGGGGGGAGATAACACCCAGGCTAGCGGTTAAGGCCGGCAACGCATCTTTCCCCTGTTTCTTATGGATCCCGGCCCCCTTTCTCCCATCAGCCAAACTGCGACAGATCCACCTGGACCCTGCCAGGCCACCCGCTATCTATCTTGTGTCACCGAGGTGTCACCAGCGAATGTTACACATACATACCTAAAATATATACTTACACTGTTAGTTCGGAGGGTGGGCCTGGGTTAGGCGCTATGATCGGGAAGCATATCAAGGAGTCTTTCGTCGCCCGTATCTGGTTGGAGCCTGAAGAAAATGGGGGCACGACGTGGCGCGGGCACATTCGACACGTCCAGAGCGAAAAAGATGAGTATTTTCAGGATTTGATGAAAATGCGCGAATTTTTAAGTCGAGTGAGTGGAGTGACAGGGCCTCCGTTGACTACACAACCACTAAAGAATGCCACGAAATTAGAGCCAGGCACTAAAATGAAGCAGAAGGATTAGCCGGAGAGACAAATGCAATCATCAATAGAGCAACCAACAGAAGGGGAAGTCGCAAAAGCACAGGTCAAAGTATGGCCGGTTCGTGCTTTAGCGGTTTTTACAATTGTTCTTTTCATGGGGCCGGTAGCAGAGGCGCAGACGGGCGAACAAGCTTTCCAAAGCGTCTGTGCAGCATGTCATTCTATCGGGGGTGGCAGAATCGTTGGCCCCGATTTGGCCGGTGTCACTGACAGGCGGTCGCAGGCGTGGCTTGAAAAATTTATAAAATCATCGCAATCAATGATTGCAAGCGGTGATCCAGATGCCATCGCCATATATGAGAAATTCAACAAAATCACCATGCCAGCCGGCCTTATACCCGATGAGCAAATCAAGGAAGTACTGGCATATATTAAAGTGGCGAGTGCAGCCGGCTCAAGTGGTGCGGGCGAAGCTCAAGTGGTTACAGTTACAAAGGAGCCAATAAAGGTCGCAACCAAAGAGGACATTACCCATGGGCTCAATCTGTTTCAGGGTAAAATTCGTTTTGAGAACGCAGGACCAACCTGTATCTCCTGTCATGATGTAAAAAATGATGCAGTGATGGGCGGTGGTATTCTGGCAAAGGAATTAACCACTGTATTTTCTGAATTGGGTGGCACCGGGGTACGGGCCATCCTGAGTAGGGCACCCTTTCCTGTGATGCAGGCCGCTTACAAGGACAGGGCATTGACAAAAAGCGAAGTATTTTCTCTGGTTGCCTTTTTAGAGAACACCGCTGAACAACATGCCTATCAAAAGCCAAGAGATTACGGCACGGGACTTCTCCTCAGTGGTGTAATAGGCGCATTCATTTTATTTGGATTTTACTCCCTGCTCTGGTTGCGACGGAGAAAAGATTCGGTAAACCAGAAGATCTACGACCGGCAGGTCAAATCTGAATAAAAAAATCGTTTCACGACTTTGGATGGCGATTAAGCAAGTTTAACCAAAAGAACGGGTATATATCATGGGCTGGATAAAAGACATTATTTCACCAGAAACTCGGCAGTGGGAAGAGTTCTATAGAAATCGTTTCCAACACGATCGTATTGTTAGAAGTACGCACGGTGTGAACTGTACTGGCGGGTGCTCCTGGCAGATTCACGTTAAGGACGGAATCGTTGTTTGGGAAACGCAACAGCTGGATTACCCATTGCTTGAAGATTCTCTTCCGCCTTATGAACCCCGAGGGTGCCAAAGGGGCATATCCTATTCCTGGTATCTATATAGCCCACTACGTATTAAGTACCCATTAATTAGAAGTTCGCTAATTGAAGCCTATCGTGAAGAAAAGGAAAAGGCGGGTGGCGATCCTTTACAGGCATGGGAATCTTTGCAGGCCAATTCTGAAAAACGCAGGAAGTATCAAAAAGCACGTGGTATGGGTGGCTTCATGCGGGCCAGCTGGGATGAAGTGCTTGAACTTATGGCGGCCGCAAACATCTATACTGCCAAAAAATATGGACCGGACCGGCTCTTTGGTTTTTCGCCGATCCCGGCCATGTCTATGTTGAGTTATGCGGCTGGCGGACGCTTCCTGCAATTGTTCGGTGGCGTCAATCTCAGTTTCTACGACTGGTACTGCGACCTGCCGACTGCCTTCCCTGAAATCTGGGGTGAGCAAACAGACGTTTGTGAAAGTGCCGACTGGTACAACTCAAAAATGATTGCTGACATGGGGGCGTGTCTGAACATGACACGCACACCGGATTGCCACTTTTTTGCGGAATCCAGACACAACGGCACCAAGGCGGTGGTGTTCTCACCCGACTTCTCCCAGGTCTGTAAATATGCCGACCAGTGGGTTCCTCTGCACGCCGGCAGTGATGGCGCACTCTGGATGGCCGTTTCCCATGTCATCCTGAAAGAATTTCATCACGATAAACAGACCCCCTATTTCCTGGATTACGCCAAGCAATACACTGACAGCGCGTTCCTGGTGAAGCTGGAAAAAGACGGCGATCACTACAAACCAGGTCGGTTGCTGCGTGCCAAAGAGTTACAGAAATTCAAAGATATAAGTAATGGCGACTGGAAATTCGTCAGCTGCGACGAAAATGACGGGCGTATGGTAG
>ENA-ORDP01000354-ORDP01000354.1-marine-sediment-metagenome-genome-assembly--contig:-NODE-354-length-31031-cov-4.222107_pt1 | contig 31031 bp, 32 predicted proteins | sample MGYA00248627_ERZ508539 | MGnify/ENA primary metagenome ERZ508539 (study PRJEB26208, sample SAMN05571518) | marine sediment metagenome | biome: deep sea; feature: Hydrothermal vent; material... | reverse complement strand
AACCAATATCAAAAAATGCAAAACTCAGCATTTTTTCCCGAAAAACGTAATTACAGTAATTATCTTCAATAAAATCAACAACTTTAAAGATTCGGCTCTTCAGCAGAATTTGTGGATCTTTAAACCGAAAGTATCTTTGGAGGTTTATTAGCGGTTAATTTAGTTCTTCAATGTCATCTTGGATCATTTCTTCGCTAATGGGCCCTGAGCCAATGGATTCTGAACTGGGGATGCGGTGAGATTCACTCGCCCAGTCACCCAGATCAATAAGACGACAACGCTCACAGCAGAAGGGGCGAAAGGCATTTTTCTTATCCCATTCGATTTCTTGTTGGCAGCTTGGGCATTTTACTTTTTTCATAGTTTGCAGCAAGTCAGGTCAAACTCAACCGTTTCCTGTGCTTGCAACGGCCGCCGTCCTTGCTGTGGCTCGAGGAATCGGATTGTCAGGCGGTGTTTACCGACACTGATCTCAGCGAAATAGGGCAGTGAAGTATCTACGCTGACACGGATTAGCTGGATGGGTGTATTGCTATCCAGATTCTGTTGGTAAAAACCTTCCTCGGCCAACATGGTGGCTGGATGCGATGCTTCACGGATCATTCCCAATAGCAACGCGACGGGTTTACGCACAATAGACAGCGCACTATTCCATGTTTCAAGTTGCTCGATGCGTTGTTCCGGTGCTTGTTGTAGCCATAGATGCAATGTGGGCAAGTCGATGGGACAATCACCGCCGGGTATGGAGGCCCGTTGGCGTAAATTCGAGATGAGTTCATGATCGCGGATGGACTGGCCTATTTGCCCCGTCAGCTGATGTAATACCTGCTCAGATTCATTTAATTCCTCCAGAACGCGGTTGAGTTGCTGGTTGTCAACCCCAGCAACATTCTGTAGTGCGGCGAGTTTACTGGATTGTCGGTCGAGTTCCTGTAGCAGTTCTGACTTGAAGTCTGAACGGTTGAGAATCTCCAACGTATCGATGAGAGACAGTAAGGTGCTGCGGCTGTCCCACACGGAGAAACCACGCAGGGTGTAGTCGGTCTGACAAAACAGGTGTTCAAGCCGCAGAAAGGTACGGACTCGTTCACTCAATGGCTGTTCATAGTCGACGCGATCACTCATGTCGGCATTGTACACATTTTACCTTTTCGCAGGGAGTCGCAACGGGAAAATTAAGGATAATTTAAGGAGCCTCTGATTAATTTTTTAAGTGGATGAAGGCTATCGGCAATTGCTCCTGCATTGCCCTACCTCACACATCCCTGTGCTCGAGGTAAAAAGAAGCGAAAAAGCGGAGTTTACATGAGAGTAAATGAGCATTTCGTCGTGCCCCACATACCATAATATAGTAAGAGGGTATGAGTTTCTTTTTAACGCAGCCAGCGCCGCTTAAGGGATTAATCGGAGGTTTCTTAGGCGGCATTGTAGCCTAATTGCTGGCACAAATGGGTGTGCAGCGCTGATTTAACCTGTTCAAGAGCGGGGCATGCGTCTCCCAGTAATTCAGTCAGTTGCGTCACCGGCATGTCCTTGTATCCGCAGGGGTTTATATTTTCGAAGGGGGATAAGTCCATGTCGACATTAAAGGAAAGCCCGTGGTAGCTTCGACCTTTTTTGACGCGCAATCCGAGCGCGGCAATTTTGGCGCCCTCGATATAGATCCCGGGGGCACCTTTTTTGCGCTCAGCCGGTAAGCCAATATCCGCGAGATAATCAATTATTGCCTGTTCCATACCCGTGACCAGTTCTTTTACGCTGATATTGAGCCGATTGATATCAAGCAGTAGATAAGCGATTAGCTGACCCGGGCCATGGTAGGTAATCTGGCCGCCTCGATCGACCGGGAGAACCGGAATATCGGTCTGCTTAAGCAGGTGATGACGTTTCCCGTTTAATCCCAGTGTATAGACGGGCGGATGTTGTAAATACCAGAATTGATCAGGGCTGCTATTGTCGCGTACTTGTGTATAGGCGCGCATGTCATCCCAAACAGCCTGGTATTCACACAGGCCCAGGTCACGTGTTTGCAGCCCAGGTAATTCGGTGGACGGTGATGAAGGTTTGGCAACAGACATTTAACTATTATCGGTTCGTTAATATATTATAGCGCCATGATGACGTGCTCACTGGCCGTCAGGTCGATGTAGATGGCATCCAGTTGTTCGCGGCTGCTGGCGGTGATCGTGACGGTGAGTGCGGCATAATTACTCTTGTTACTCTCACGGCGTTTGATAGCCGATTCACTCAGATCAGCAACGTGCCTGTGAATGATCTGCGTAACCTCTATCTCAAAGCTATCATTGGCCTTTCCCATAATTTTAATTGGAAATTCACAGGGGAATTCAAAGAGTGTTTCATCATCTTTCATAGCGATTGCTACTCTCAATAAAGAGTTAATCAGTGACGTCGCATTTAAGTTCGGCCTTGTAGGTCTGAAATATTTGGTACATTTGACGCGTAATACTTCCTGGTTTGCCGTTGCCAACGACGTCGTTATTGAGTTTTACGATGGGCATGATTTCCTTGGTGGAACTAGTCAACCAGATTTCATCCGCCGCTTCAAGTTCGGTACGCGATAAATTGGCTTCGACCCATTTCAGGCCATTGTTTTTAGCAAGTTCCACGATCAGATCGCGGGTAACGCCCGGCAGGAGCCGACCACTTTTAGGTGGTGTTTTAATGATCCCATCGATTACGATAAAGATATTACTTGCCGAGCCTTCTGTGACCTCATCACCACGAATCAATATCGCCTCCTGTGCACCTTCATCGATCGCAGTTTGGCGTAGCAGAATGTTGGGCAGTAATGTGATCGCCTTGATGTTGCAATATTGCCAGCGGATATCATCCAGGGTAATGGCAGCAACACCCTGGTTGAACATTTCCTCGCTAGTGACGATGAGAGGGTTCGACATCATGAAAACGGTCGGCACAATCTTTTCCGGAAACGCATGGTCTCGTTTTGCTACGCCACGGGTGATCTGCAGATAAATAGACTGATCCTCAGTCTCGCTTTCCATAACGATCTGGCTGAGGATTTTTTTCCATTCTGATTCAGGGTAGGGGTTCGGGATACGGGTTGCACCCAGGCTATTGTCAAGTCTGTCCAGGTGTTCATCGAGCCGAAACAGGCGTTTAGCATAAACGGGTATCACCTCGTAGATACCGTCACCAAAAATAAAGCCACGATCAAGAACCGGGATTTTGGCTTCGGCGAGGGGCATAAATTCCCCGTTTAGATAAACGACTGGATCGGACATGCTGGGTTACTTATATTTCTATTGAAATAATAATTTGATGTTATCAACCGTTCGTGTCCAGAAACCGCCTTCAGGGACGTCAGCAAGTGCAACCAGTGGTCGTTCGACAATGAGTTCATCGCCGAGTCTAACCTCCACCTTGCCGTACTCCTGTCCTTTCTTAATCGGTGCAATGATAGTTGCATCGACGTTCATGTGTGCCTTGATCTTGTTACGTTTTCCACGAGGGGTGGTAATATAAAGGCTGCTGGTCAGACCGAGGGGAACGGTTTCCTTTTCGCCTTTCCAGATGCGCATATCGGTTAATGGCGCGTTGGCGGTATGAAGCTTGAACGTCTCAAAGAAACGGAAGCCGTAATTAAGCAATTTTTGACTTGTCGTTTCACGGGCGCGTTCTGATTTTGTTCCCACTACGACAGCAATCAGGCGCATTTCATTTTTTGTCGCGGATGAGATTAGACAATAACCGGCCGAGTCAGTATGCCCGGTTTTTACGCCATCGACACGTTCATCAATCCAGAGCAGGCGGTTTCGGTTGAACTGTGGAATATTGTTGTAGGTGTATTTTTTGATTCGATACAAGGCATAGTGCTCGGGAAATTCACTGATCATTGCGCGGGTCAGGATCGAAAGATCTGATACGGTGGTATAATGATCCTTGTCAGGCCAGCCAGTACTATTTACAAAGTGTGAACCGGTCATACCGAGGCGTGCAGCATGTTTGTTCATCAGGTTTGCAAAACTGTCTTCACTGCCTGCGGTATGTTCTGCCAGGGCGACGCTGGCATCATTACCGGACTGGATTATCATGCCAAGCAATAATTCTTTTACGGTAACTTTGGAATTGACCTCGACGAACATGCGCGAGCCTTTCATGCGCCAGGCCTTTTCGCTGATGGTGACCTCATCGTCCATCTTGATACCCCCATCTTCGATCTCGTGCATCACCACATAAGCCGTCATAAGTTTAGTCAGGCTTGCAGGTTCAATACGGTCGGATATGTTCTTTTCAGTGAGGATGTGACCACTGTGATAATCAATCAGCAGGTAAGACTTTGCATTAATCTTGGGTGCGGTTGGGATCAGGCTTGCCTGGGCCGTACAGGCCAGGGAGAACAGGCTAACAACAAGAAAAATAAAGACTTTTTTGGGCGAAAATAACATGCTGAACATGGTGACCTCACTAATATCCGATGCGGCCTATTGTAGCGTGACTAGCCCGATTACGCATGCGTCAGGGGCCACAAATCGACCCGATTACCATAATTCATCAGATTTAACTCTAAATAACTGTTCCTAAATGGTAGCCACTTTATGCAGTATAAATCGCCGGACAGGTTTGTGTGGAGTGGTCTCAGACCGCGATAACGCCCATGTTTATCGCTTCATCGCGGTCTAAGCCCGCTCCTACAAAATCAAACCCAATGATAATTTAAATGAATTAAGTGGATACCTTTTCGGAACAGCTATTTAGTACCCGTGAAGTTATTCCAGGACAACGTGTGGGCTGGGGTAACCATTATCACTGATGATCTGTGCGACCCGATCGGCCTCGTCAACCGTAGAGAGTGGGCCCACTCTAACGCGAAACAATTGATCCTGACTATTCTGTGCGAGTTGAATGGTTTGATCCGGGAACAGGGCATTTAGCTGGTTCTTTAGCTGGGTTGCATTGTATTGGCTGGTAAAGGCCCCTGCCTGGATATAGAGTGTATCAAAGGTATCTGCCGCCACAGTGGTGGTTTTGGTTGGCCGGTATTTTTCCTGCTGCCAGGTCCTGGGATTGATACTGCGTACCTCGACAAAGCCGGTACCGGTTCCGATGATCCCGAGTTTTTTGGCGGCCACGTACGAAAGGTCGATGATTCGATTAGCGTGAAACGGACCACGATCATTAACGCGGAGGATGACTTTTCTACCATTCTTGAGGTTGGTCACCTGGACATAGATTGGAATAGGCAATGTCTTGTGTGCAGCGGTCATTTCGTACATGTCATAGGTTTCGCCGTTGGAGGTTTTGTTGCCGTGGAATTTGGTGCCATACCAGGAGGCGATCCCTCGCTCGACGTAATGGCTGCCATCGGCCATCACATAATAGGTTTTGCCGAACACCGAATAGGATGATGGGTTTCCGCCCGCACTGCGTGGTTCAACTCTCGGTTTTGCATCCGGGATGTTCGCGACATTAACATCTCGCCTTGGTGCGCGATCTTTGCTCGAGAACGAGCAGGCGGCTAAGCTCAGAAAGGTAAATACCAGAAGGGTAAATGCAGGCAGGGAGATCCGGCCAGTATTGTTAACCCATTTCTGCCCGCGATTGACTTTCAGGGGGTGATGATCGTACTTCAGCATGGCTAACGACCTCTTAGTCGATCTAATTTAGAATCAACGTGACTTCAGTATATCCTGACTCAATTGATAAACGGCCATGGAGTAAAGTGCACTATGATTATAGCGGCTAATGACATAAAAATTCTGCCAAACCACCCAATATTCAGGGCCATCGCCACTATCGAGTTCAATCAAGGTGCCTTTTATGTCAGTTGGGATATTATTTGGTAAGGTTATGCCCGCCAACATTAACTCGTCTTGTGAATATTGGGGCTTCAGTGATTTTGATAATAGTTCTTTGTATTTAATGCCGTTAATTTCGACCTTGTGGGCAACGGGTGCCCCAGGAACCCAGCCATGACGCTTGAAGTAGTTGCCTACACTCGCCAATGCATCGCCCGGATTTGTCCATAGATCACGCTGACCATCATTGTCGAAATCGACTGCATAATTGCGGAAGCTACTGGAAATAAATTGCGGCATACCCATCGCACCGGCGTAAGAGCCTTTTTGCTTCAGGGGATCGAAGGCTTCTTCGCGGGACATTAATAAATAGTGTTTGAGTTCACTGCGAAAGAATTTGGCGCGTGGCGGATAGGCAAAGGCCAGCGTTGATAACGAATCAAGAACAGGATAATTACCTTTGTGTTTACCGTAGCGGGTTTCGACACCGATGATGGCAACGATGATTTCAGGACGGATCTGGTACTCGTCCGCCACTTTCTTAATAATATCTTCATGTTCATTCCAGAACAGCACACCGCCCCGGACGCGTTCGCGAGTGACAAAAATCTTTCGATATTCATACCATGCTTTGCCTTCTGCAGGACGTGAAATGGCATCAATAATACTTTGGTGCAGACGCACCTTTGCGAATAATTCAGTAAGCACAGTCCTGTCATATTTATAGTCAGTGACCATCTCGTCAATAAATGTCGTGATAAGCGATTTATCTTCAAACGGGCCTGATTCTTCCGCGAATACAGACGTTGCGGGCATAGCCAGTAATGCAGTAATCAACAAAATAATTGTACTTCGCACCTTTAACTCCATGTTTTTATATGAACTTTCCATAATCTTTAACTCGCGATCAATTTGCGGTGAGTCTGGATAGACATAAGGATACCGAATCCTGCCAACAGGGTCACCATCGATGTTCCACCATAACTGACCAGCGGCAATGGAATGCCGACCACAGGTAATAGACCACTGACCATGCCGATATTGATAAATACATAAATAAAGAAGGTCAGGGTAATACTGCCTGCCAGTAGACGTGTGAAAGTATCCTGTGCCTGTGCGGCAATCACCAGTCCTCTGGCAACGATAGCGGCATAAATCGTCAGCAGAATTATCGCCCCGATTAAGCCAAATTCCTCGCTGAATACTGGAAATATAAAATCCGTTTTGCGTTCGGGTAAAAAATCCAGGTGTGACTGGGTTCCATTCAGCCAGCCTTTTCCGTAGGTTCCGCCCGAACCAATCGCAATGGAGGATTGATTAATATGATACCCCGCCCCCCGTAGATCACTCTCCGGGTTTAAAAAGGTCAATACCCGGTTGCGCTGATAGTCATGCATGCCATAGAACCATAACAGCAACGATGCAGGAACCAGCATGACCAGGCTTGTGATGATATAAAACCAGCGCACCCCCGCCAGGAACAATACAAATATAGCTGAGCTGGCCATTAATAAGGAAGTGCCCAGGTCGGGTTGTTTCGCCACCAGGAAGATCGGAACTATCATCATAAGAACAGCGATCATGACATGTTTGAATTTTGGCGGCAGGTTTGCCTCGGACAAATACCAGGCGAGCAACATGGGCAGGGCCAACTTCATTAGCTCGGAGGGCTGAAAGGTGAAAAAGCCCAGGTTCAACCAGCGTTGTGCGCCTTTCCCGACTTCACCAAGCAACAATACCGCAATCAACATGATAAGCCCGAGGCTAAATAACCAGGGGCTCCAGTAACGCAGGGTATCCGGAGAGATCTGGGCAATTGCAAACATCACGGTAAAGGCGATCCCCAGCCGAACGAGCTGTTTGACCACCAGATCGGTATCCTGCTCGCTCGCGCTATACAATACCATGATGCCGACACCGACCAGGGCCAGTAGCCCTAGCAACAGAGGCAGGTCAACATGAAAGCGATGCAGGATCCGACGCCCGGCATGGATGCGGGTGGTATCGGTAAACTCTGAGTTGGTAAACCCTCGCATTAGTTGTCCTTTCGCATATAGGCATCCATGACCTGGCGTGCAATCGGTGCGGCGACGGCGCCACCACTTCCGCCATTCTCTACTATGACCGCGACTGCAATACGGGGTTCATCGACGGGTGCAAATGCGATAAATAAGGCGTGGTCGCGTAATTTCTTGGCAACTTTTTCTGCATCGTATTCTTCGTCTTCTTTAATACCAAAGACCTGCGCGGTACCGGTTTTACCTGCAATTTTATAGTTGAGGCCATGATTGATTCTACGTGCCGTACCATGAATACTATGCACCACTTTTTCCATGGCGTTGATCACGATGGTCCAGTTCTCGGCCTGGTTTTTTTCGACGACACCAATATGACGAGGTTTTTGCAGGGTGATTTCTTCAATACCTGGTTCACCGATGGCGTGAATGATATGGGGTTTGTACCGTTGCCCCCGGCTACCAAGGATTGCAGTAATATTGGCAAGTTGTAAGGGCGTGGTCAGGGTAAAACCCTGGCCGATGCCGGTAATCAACGTTTCACCTGGGAACCAGGGTAGACGATAGGTTTTTTGCTTCCATTGTTTAGAGGGTAGCAAGCCGGATGCTTCGCCACGAATATCGATACCCGTAACCTGGCCCATGCCAAAGCGGGAAAGATAACTTTCCATTCGATCTATCTTTAGTGCGAGAGCCAGGTCATAGAAATAGACGTCACACGATTCCACCAGAGCCTTGGTAAGGTTGGTCACACCATGACCGTGTTTCTTCCAGTCGCGATACTTGCGATCATCATTCTTCAGTGTGTAATAACCCGGACATTTCAATGTTTCATCTGGATGGATCAGATTAGCTTCCAGACCGGCTAGAGCGAGAAAGGGTTTCAAGGTTGAGCCTGGGGGGTATTGTCCTTGCAGAGCACGGTTAAACAGCGGCCGATCTATCGAAGTGCTTAGTTTCCGGTAGGTTTTGCTATCCACGCCGTTCACAAAAATATTCGGGTCAAAGGTCGGCATGCTGACGAAGGCAATGACTTCGCCATTTCTCGGATCAATTGCAACGACCGCACCATTGTTATCGGCAAGCGCCTTTTCGGCGATATCCTGTACTTTGATGTCGAGCGTCATGTAGAGATCTTTACCCGGTTGCGGATCAAGCTCTGTTTCACTATGCATGATTCGACCCTGAGAATTGGTTTCAACCCGAACCAATCCGACTTCGCCATGCAGAATATCTTCATAAGAACGTTCAACGCCCACCTTGCCGATGTATCTTGTTGCGCTATAACGAGAGGCATTAAGCTTGCGAAGTTCCTGTTCATTGATACGGCCGACATAACCAATGGCATGTGAGGCAAGCTTCCCCAATGGATAGTTGCGGGTTAGATGTGCCGCAATCTCGACACCAGGCAGATGATCTTGATTGACCGCAATTTTTGCCCGTTCTACGTCGTTAAGCCGAAAACGAAGGGGGATACCTTCAAAGCGACGTTGCTTCCTTAACAGGCTTTTAAATTGTTTAATTTCAGCATCGGAAATGGCAATCAGTTTTCTGGTTTCATTAAGGGTTTTTTCGAGGTCGTTAGTATGCTCAGGCACTATCTGTAATGTAAAGCTTGGCAGGTTTTGTGCGAGCAATACACCGTTACGGTCATAAATAAGACCTCTGATAGGCGCAACAGGCAGGATATTCAGACGATTTTTTTCTGACAGAGTCGTGTAGTGCTCGTGATCCAGTACTTGTAAAAAAAACAGGCGGGCAATAATGATCCCGACCAGAATAACACTGATGATGGCGGCAATTAATAATCGTCGTTGGAATAAATGAGTTTCACGAAAGTGATCCTTGAAAGTAATTGATGAGCGCGAGCGGTGGACCATAAACTAGTTTACGCGATAGAAACGGCGTGCATGGCGCAGTATGATAAAAGCCAGAGGCCAGACAAGAGCTGTCGTAAAACTTGGCATGATTATTAGCCAAACACTTGGTGCGGTACCGGTAATGCCTTTTATCCATAAAATGATCAGGCTGTAGATCACACAGAAAACAAAGATAACGATGACCTGTTGTGATTGGGGGAATATTCTCAGGCGTTGGTGTAAATTGTTAGTCAGGAAGGCAATTAGTGCAAGTGCCAGGGCATGTTGTCCGAGCACGGCATCGTTAACGACATCGAGCAGTAACCCCATGCTCCAGCCGACACCGACACTAACACGTTGGGGCAGGGCCATTGACCAGTAGATCAATACGATCACGACCCAAAGTGGACGAAGTTCTTCAGCCCACTCAGGCAGGGGCATCACCGTCAGCATTAGTGCCATGATGAAGCTAATAACAATGACCGAGGTACCATGTTTTTGTGCAATGCTCATTTATCTTCTTCCTGTCTCTTCTTCTTGGGGTCCTTTACAGTCACTCTGTTTGTTGCCACCAAAGGTTGGCCATACCAACAGGGCCTCACGATCACGATCAAGTTGGGCGGTGGGTTGCACGATAATTTTTGCAAAAGGGAGACTTGGATTAGTCTGTATATCAATGACGCGTCCAACCGGATAACCGTCGGGAAAGATGCAGCCGAGTCCAGAAGTTACCAGCAAGTCATCCACCATGATGTCGACATTGTTCGGTTGATGGATAAGTTCCAGTTGATTGTTCTTGGGTACACCTACTGCGATGGCACGTACACCGTTACGGTTAATTTGCACGGGTAAAGAATGACTGGCATCGGTTATCACCAGTGCGGTACTGGACAGCGGGCCAACATGAACGACTTTACCCATTACGCCTTGTGCGCCGATGATAGGTTGCCCGATGTAGACATCATGGCTGGTGCCTTTGTTGATCACGAATTTACGCCGAAAGGGATCCAGATCTACGGACAGAATTTCTGTCACTAATACGCGTTCCAGTTTGTCATCGTGCCGCTTGGCGGACTTCAGTAAGCCGCGAAGATTGGCGTTCTCGGCTTTTAGCGAGGCGTATTTCTGTAACTTGGCCCTGAGCAGCTGGTTTTGTGTTTTCAGGGTGTGGTTTTTATCTTCCAGCGTAGAATGAGAAACGAACGAGCCAGAGGCCCAGTCGATGGCGTCAGATGGCAGGTTTACAACATAGCGAATGGGATCGACCACGATGGAGAGTGCTGAGCGAAAGGTATCGATGGCATGAAATCGGTGATCCAGCACCATCAGGATTATCGAGAGCAAGCTGAGGCTGATGAGGCGTATGCCGAGTGAGGGGCCGCGTTGAAACAGGAGTTTAACGGCAGTTCTCCTTGCTCAGCGGGCTGAAATTTATAGAGTGAGGACCCTGATGTAAAAATGAACTCAAACCAAGCATGGGAGAGTCTGCCTTCTTATTCAACGGTAAATAAGTCACCACCGTATTCATCGATCATCTCAAGGGCACGACCACCACCACGGGCAACGCAGGTGAGGGGTTCTTCAGCGATGATGACAGGTAGCCCGGTTTCCTCCATGAGCAAACGATCCAGATCGCACAATAAGGCACCGCCACCGGTCAACACCATGCCGCGCTCTGCAATATCGGAAGCCAGTTCGGGGGGGGTCTGTTCCAGAGCGGTTTTTACCGCACTGACGATACCCGAAAGGGGTTCTTGCAGGGCTTCCAGGATCTCGTTGCTATTGAGGGTAAAACTACGAGGTACACCTTCAGCAAGGTTTCGCCCGCGGACTTCCATTTCACGCACTTCATTACCCGGATAGGCTGAGCCAATTTCCTGCTTAATACGCTCAGCAGTGGACTCACCAATCAGCGAACCGTAATTGCGGCGCACATAATTGATAATGGACTCATCAAAGCGGTCGCCGCCGATCCGAACCGAGGCGGAGTAAACGATACCGCTCAGGGAAATAACGGCTACTTCGGTGGTACCGCCACCGATGTCGAGGACCATGGAACCGCTGGCCTCGGAGATGGGCATACCGGCACCAATGGCGGCGGCCATGGGCTCTTCAATCAAAAATACCTCACGGGCCCCCGCACCGGCGGCAGATTCGCGGATCGCACGGCGTTCTACCTGGGTTGAACCACAGGGCACACAGATCAGCACTCTTGGGCTGGGGCGGAAAAAACGGGCTTCGTGCACCTTGCGGATAAAGTGCTGGAGCATTTTCTCGGTGATTGTGAAATCCGCAATAACACCATCTTTCATGGGCCGAATGGCGACAATATTGCCCGGCGTACGGCCCAGCATGCGCTTGGCATCTTTGCCGACGGCGGCCATGGATTTTGGCCCGCCCGGTCCCCGTTCCTGACGGATGGCGACGACAGACGGTTCATCTAGTACAATCCCCTTTCCGCGGACGTAGATGAGGGTGTTGGCGGTGCCCAGATCAATGGACACATCGTTGGAGAACATACCCCTGAAACTTTCGAACATATAATATCTACTTTTGATTAGTGTTAAGCCAGCTTACCTATTTATATAGGTACAATGCCGTACTTTAATCAACCTGCGGGCGATGAGCAAGTAGGACATTGAAATTACTTGGATTTTTGTACGGTGGTTCACATACTGGTTTTCACCCGAAATAGTCAGATAATGAGGATAACATGTCACTAGATAGCGATGACGTAAAAAAGATTGCCCACCTGGCACGGCTTCAGATCGATGACGCCGACATCCCGGGTTATGTGAAAAACCTTTCCAATATACTTGGTCTGGTCGAACAGATGGATGCGGTGGATACAAAGAACGTGACGCCGATGGGCCACCCCTTTGATGCGGTGCAACGCCTTCGTGCGGATGAGGTGACAGAAGAAAATCAACGCGAACACTTTCAGGAGAACGCTCCCAAAGTGGAAGATGGTTTGTATCTGGTCCCCCAGGTTATTGAATAATAAATTATGCTATCGAATAACAAATTAAAATTGATTAACGAAGTACTTTTATCACTATGAGTTTACATACAAAAAATTTAACAGAGTTATCTGACGAATTAAAAAACAAAAACGTCAGTAGTGTTGAGTTAACCCAACATTTCCTTGATCGGGTTGAAAAATTTGATAATGATTTAAACAGTTTTGTCACGCTGACAAAAGAACATGCACTTGCGCAGGCAAAAGCAGCTGACAAATTGTTAGCAAAAGGTGAGGGCAAGGCACTAACCGGTATTCCCATTGGCCAAAAAGATATCTTTTGCACCGAAGGTATTAAAACAAGTTGCGGCTCCAAAATGTTAGATAATTTTATCTCGCCTTATAATGCCACCGTGGTAGAAAAATTTAATAATGCGGGTGCAGTGATGCTGGGCAAGCTCAACATGGATGAGTTTGCGATGGGGTCATCGAACGAAACGAGTTTTTATGGCCCGGTTAGTAACCCGTGGAATACCGATTGTGTCCCGGGTGGATCATCGGGCGGTTCGGCCGCCTCAGTCGCGGCGCGCCTGGCACCTGCTGCTACCGGTACCGATACCGGTGGCTCGATTCGACAGCCCGCTTCGTTGTGCGGTATTACCGGTTTAAAACCCACCTACGGCCGTGTCTCACGTTACGGCATGATTGCCTTTGCCTCCAGTCTTGATCAGGCCGGGCCGATTACGCAGACCGCCGAAGATGCGGCACTCATGTTAAATGTCATGTCGGGTTTTGATCCAAAAGATTCGACCAGTTTGGAAAAAGAGGTGCCGGACTATACGGCCAATTTAGGTAACAACCTAAAAGGTTTAAAGATTGGCCTACCTAAGGAATATTTTGGTGAGGGCCTGGATAGTGCCGTGGGTGATGTGATTAATGCCGCTATCGAACAATATAAAAAACTGGGTGCAGACATTGTCGATATTGAATTACCGAACAGTGGTTTATCGGTGCCCGCTTATTATGTGGTTGCACCGGCGGAGTGCTCATCGAATCTGTCGCGTTTTGATGGTGTACGCTTTGGTTATCGTTGTGATGATCCAAAAGATCTGGAAGATTTATACAAACGTTCACGCAGTGAAGGCTTTGGGCCTGAAGTTAAACGCCGCATTATGATCGGTGCCTATGCGCTATCCTCCGGGTATTACGATGCCTATTACCTGAAGGCACAAAAGGTTCGTCATTTGATCAGCGATGATTTCAAACTGGCTTTTAAAAAAGTCGATGTGATCATGGGCCCAACCTCACCCAATGTGGCTTTTAACAAGGGTGAACGTAGTGATGATCCTATTGCGATGTATCTGTCTGACATTTATACCATAGCCACAAATTTAGCCGGTTTGCCCGGTATGTCAGTACCCGCTGGTTTTGCGAATAATATGCCGGTCGGCTTACAGATTATCGGCAATTACTTTGATGAGTCACGTCTGTTAAATGTTGCACATCAGTATCAGATGAACACAGACTGGCACACACAAATGCCAGATGCGTTTAAATAACATTGCCATTCCGGGCAGTGCCCCGGAATCCAGAAATTAAAACAGGTAGCTAATATGGAATGGGAAACAGTCATCGGTCTGGAGATTCATACCCAGCTGGCCACAAAAAGTAAAATTTTCTCCGGTGCCTCGACCGCCTATGGTGCGGTGCCTAATACGCAGGCCTGTGCGGTTGACCTGGGTTTGCCGGGTGTCTTGCCCGTATTAAATAAAGAAGCGGTGACCATGGCGATCAAGTTTGGTCTGGCCATTGATGCCGAGGTATCACGGCGTTCTATTTTTGCGCGTAAAAACTATTTCTATCCAGACTTACCCAAGGGTTATCAAATTAGTCAGATGGATCACCCTGTCGTGGGTGTCGGTTCAGTCGAGATCGAGTTGGAAGACGGTACGACCAAAACAATCGGCGTGATACGCGCGCATCTGGAAGAAGATGCGGGAAAATCGTTGCACGAGGATTACCAGGGCATGACCGGCATTGATTTAAACCGTGCCGGTACGCCGTTACTGGAAATTGTCTCTGAACCCGATTTGCGCTCGGCGAAAGAGGCCGTCGCCTACATGAAAAAAATTCACTCACTGGTGCGTTATCTGGAAATCAGTGATGGCAACATGCAGGAAGGTTCATTCCGTTGTGACGCGAATGTCTCGGTACGGCCAAAAGGTCAAAAAGAATTAGGTACTCGCGCCGAATTAAAAAACATCAACTCCTTCAAGTTTGTAGAGAAGGCGATCAACCTTGAAGTTGAACGTCAGATCGATGTCATCAAGTCGGGCGGCAAAGTGTTGCAGGAGACACGTTTATATGACGCGGACAAAAACGAAACCCGTTCCATGCGCTCAAAAGAAGAGGCGATGGACTATCGTTACTTTCCTGACCCTGATTTATTGCCGGTCGAAATTAGCGAAGAGACTATTCAGGAAATACAAAATACGTTGCCTGAATTACCCGCGGTGAAACGGGCTCGTTTTGAAAAGGAACTGGGTGTGAATTCTGATGCGGCCCATATTCTGGTTTCTGATCGGAATTTGGCCGATTATTTCGAAACAGTAGCAACGGTATCCGGACAAGTTGAATACGCGGTTAACTGGGTGACTGGCGAGCTATTAGGTCGCTTAAATAAAGAAGATAAAATAATCATAGAGTCGCCGGTTAGTGCTGAACTTTTGGGGGGAATGCTTAAGCGACTAGCTAGCAACGATATTACCTCAGCCATGGCCAAAGAAGTTTTTGCTGGCATGTGGAACGGTGAAGGCGATGCCGATACCATCATCGAGAAACGTGGCCTAAAACCTGCCGATGCCGGTGAGGTCGAAAAGATCATCGATGAGATCATTGCCAACAACCCTGATCAGGTTGAGCAGTTCAAGGCAGGCAAAGGAAAAGTCATGGGCTTTTTTGTTGGTCAGGTGATGAAGGCCTCAAAGGGCAAAGCCGATCCCGCGCAAGTGAATAAACTGCTCAGTGAAAAATTGAAATAAGCCAGTATACTCCCAACCGAAATTCCTATTTTGAGTCAGCCAGCGGTAACCTGGCGGTAACTCGTTAGTAATTATTCTGGTGCGCGGCTAAATAGCTGTTCCAAAAAGGTATCCACTTAATTCATTTAGATTAACATTGGGTTTGATTTTGTAGGAGCGGTCTCAGACCGCGATGAAGCGGTAAACATGGGCATTTATCGCGGTCTGAGACCGCTCCTACACAAACTGGCGACCTACACCGCATAAAGTGGATATCATTTAGGAACAGTTATTTAGTTTGCAAATATGCATATACCCTATATAAGGCAAACTATATATAATGCACCAGAATCTAAAGATTTAAAATAGAACTATCACACAAAAAAATGACCTAACGATTAGATGAAGACTATGAGAGTATTTTTTTCAGGGTTACTATTTCTGGTGATTATTCTATCGTCAGGGTGTGCCAGTATGATTGCGGGCAACATGGCGGCGAGTCTTTCGGGCGCCATATTAAATCAGGACGATCCAGAGACGGTGCGCGCCGGGGCCCCCGCTTTTCTGATCATGATTGACGGCATGATTGCCGACAATCCCGGGGATGTCAGTATCTTGCTCGCCGGATCCAGGCTCTATGGTGCCTATGCGACTATCTTTGTCAAAGATGAGCAACGTGCACAACGCATGGCCAACAAGGCATTAAAGTATGCCCGGCGTGCCCTGTGTGAACGAGGCATTCCTGTGTGTAAAAGTTATACGCAATCTTTTGATGACTTCGCCAGTAGCCTCCGGCAAGTTAAAGCGGATGATGTAGAGTATTTGTATACATTTGGTAGTGCCTGGGCAGGCATTATTCAGGTTAGTAGCGGTGACTGGAAAGCCATCGCCGATTTACCCAAAATTACCTTGCTAATGGAGCGAGTTGTTTCACTAGATGAGACCTATGATGACGGCGGCGCGCATACCTATTTGGGCGTGTTGTCGTCACTGAGACCTCCGAGCCTGGGAGGCAAGCCGGAAGTTAGCCGCCAACATTTTGAAAAGGCGATTGCCATATCGAAAGGAAAAAATTTGATGAACAAGGTCTTGTTTGCACGCCATTATGCCCGGCTGGTATATAATCGCGAGCTGCATGATCGGTTGTTACAAGAGGTCATTACTGCTGATGCAGACGTTGCTGGTTTAACACTTATTAATACTCTGGCCAAGCAAGAGGCAAAAGAGTTACTCAGTTCAGCTGAAGATTACTTCTAATATCTAAGGTAAGGAGGCCGCCATGGTTAAAACACCGTTACTCATCTTAAGTTTATTAAGCCTTCTGATTATTTCCCCTATCTCAGAGGCGCACACCTTTAAAATTGCGACCACTGCGCCCGATGGAACCGCATGGATGAAAAAAATCCGTGAGGGTGCAAAGCTGATCAAGGAAAAGACCCAGGGCCGGGTGAAGTTCAAGTTTTATACCGGCGGCGTGATGGGATCTGATAAAAGCGTATTAAAAAAAATGCGCATCGGTCAGTTGCAGGGTGGTGCCATTCCCGGGGGTGGTCTGGCGGAAATTTATCCTGATATACAAATCTACAGCCTGCCTTTTATTTTTAAGACCTTTGACGAAGTCGACTATGTGCGTAAGACCATGGATGACATGCTTAGTAAAGGCCTGCTGGCAAAGGGTATTAGGGCATTGGGTATCAGTGAAGGTGGTTTTGCCTATTTTATGTCACGCGAGCCTATCCGTAAAGTAGAAGATCTATCCGGTCTGAAAAACTGGTTACCTGAAGGTGATCGGATTACCCAAACAATGTACGAGACAGTGGGCATTGCACCGGTTCCCTTGTCTTTGCCGGATGTCTATACAGGTTTGCAAACAGGATTGATTGATACGATTGGGGTCAATCCAACCGGTGCAATCGCCTTCCAGTGGCACACAAAAATAAAGTATGTGACCGATATTCCACTGGTTTATCTGCTGGGGACTTTTATTATGGATGAAAAGGCCTTTGATAAAATTAAGCCTGAAGATCAAAAAATTGTATCGGAGACGATGGCGAACGTGTTTAAGATGCTTGATGTTATCAACCGAGAAGATAATATCAAGGCGCATGCGGCTCTTAAACAACAAGGCATCGAATATATTAGATTAACGGCCGCAGAAGAAAAACGGTGGCGTAAGGTCGCTGATAAAACGCGACTATCTATGAAGGAAAAGGGGCTCTATACTGCGAAAATGTATAACGTTCTGACCTCTCTTTTGCAGAAATATCGAAAAATTAAACTGACAAATGCCCACTAGTACACCTTTATTAAACAGTCGGTTAAACAGCCTGCTTGATAAATTACACTGTATAGAAGACAGTATTCTTGCCTTACTCCTGTTGGGCATGATCCTGTTGGCGACGTCACAGATTTTTCTTCGTAACCTTTTTGATTCAGGAATCATCTGGGCCGATCCACTCCTGCGGATCATGGTTCTTTGGTTAGGGTTGTTAGGTGCACTTGCGGCGACACGTGAGAATAAACACATCACCATTGACCTCCTTACCCGTTTTCTTTCGGAGTTAATGTGTCTCGTCGCGAAAGCTTTTACCAACCTGTTTTCCGCGGCAATAGCTTCAATACTTGCATATCATTCTATGCGTTTCGTCATAATGGAGTATGAAGCACAGTCAAAAGCATTTTCGGAAGTCCCCGCCTGGACAATGGAGCTGATTATGCCCATTGCCTTTGGGCTGATCGCCCTGCGTTTTTTTATTCACTTTGTTATTTCTGTGCGTGCTTTTATTGCGCGGAAGCGTAAGCAATGATCTTTAAGTTTATTCTGCTGGTGATTGCGCTGCTCGGTGCACCGTTATTTATTATTATTGCTACCGGTGCAATCGCAGGATTTACTCAGGAGGATACTGATCTGGCCGTGATTCCCATCGAGATATATCGACTGGCCGAGACCCCGATTCTAATCGCCATTCCATTGTTTACCTTTGCAGGTTATCTGCTCGGTGAAAGTAAGGCCCCCAGCCGTCTGGTAAATTTCACTAATGCGCTGTTTGGTTGGTTGCCTGGTGGTTTGGCTATTATGGCGCTGGTAACCTGCGCTATTTTTACGGCGTTTACGGGGGCTTCTGGCGTCACCATTGTTGCGCTTGGCGCGTTACTTTTCCCTGCACTAAAACAAGCGGGATACAGTGAACGATTCAATCTTGGGCTTATTACCAGTTCAGGAAGCCTGGGTGTATTGCTTGCGCCTTCTTTACCTCTTATTCTATACGGCGTGGTTGTGCAGCAGCTCGGTTCGGAACAGGCCGTTTCGATCGATGATTTATTTCTGGCAGGACTACTACCGGGTTTACTGATGATTGTGATGCTTTCTGTGTGGAGCATGATGCAGAAAAGACAGCCCATACAACAAAAACAAACGGTTGATCGCAGCGCGGTATTAAACGCCTTACGCGAATCTGTCTGGGAGCTACCGCTACCCTTTGTCGTGTTAGGCGGAATTTATAGCGGTTATTTTGCCGTATCAGAGGCTGCCGCTATTACGGCGTTGTATGTGTTCATTGTTGAAGTATTTATATTAAAAGAAATTAATATTCGGAATCTGCCGCGCATTATGCGTGAATCGATGGTCATGGTTGGCGGGATATTGATTATCCTGGGCGTTTCATTGGCGTTGACAAATTATATGATTGATACTGAAGTGCCACAACATCTGTTTGATACGATTAAGACCCATGTCGATAGTAAATATACATTCCTTATCCTGCTTAATATATTTTTGCTTATATTAGGTTTGATGTTAGATATATTTTCAGCACTGGTTATTATCGTGCCGATTATTTTTCCGATTGCCATGAGTTATGGCATTAATCCCGTCCACCTGGGTATTATTTTTCTGGCAAATATGCAGATCGGTTATTTTACGCCACCGGTTGGCATGAACCTGTTTATTGCCAGCTATCGATTTAATCGTCCAGTGATGGAGTTATATCGCGCAACGATTCCATTTTTCTTTATATTGTTGCTATCCGTGCTGATAATCACCTATTGGCCGGGTTTGTCGTTATTCTTATTAGATTGAATATCTTAGGATTAAATATCTTAGGATTAAATATCTTAGATCGGACATCTGCTTACGCCAGGTATTTGCGAAACAGGCAACGAAGTTTTATTGGAAATCATATTTAATGCCCGACAACGATACCTTGCAACGTTTCATGTTTGAAAAAACGCCTGTTCGCGGTGAAATCGTTCATCTTGATGCGACCTGGCAGGCTATCTTACAAAAACATGACTATCCAGGATTGGTCCGCGACATCCTGGGTGAAATGATGGCTGCCGCAGTATTGCTTGCTGCCACATTAAAACTCAATGGCCGTTTAGTGATCCAACTTCAAGGTAAAGGCCCTATTACACTCATGGTGGTCGAGTGTAGCAATGCGCGTGAGCTACGCGGTCTGGCACATTGGCAAAATTTGCCGGACAAAGGTGATTTGATGACCCTGGCAGGTGATGGTCAACTTACCATTACGCTTGAGCCCACCGATGAACAGGAACGCTATCAAAGCATTGTCGAGTTACAGGGTAAAAGTCTGTCAGATGCGGTAATGAATTATCTGCAACAGTCGGAACAGCTCGATACTCATTTATGGTTGGCAGCAAATGGTCATCGGGCATCCGGTCTGTTACTGCAAAAGCTGCCTGACGAGGCACGGTTTGAAGGTTTCGATGAATCGGATGTAGATGCCTGGAACCGAATTACCACGTTATCCAGTACGGTGACCAGGGAAGAATTGCTCGAGGTTGAGGGATTAAATTTATTACACCGCCTTTTTCATGAAGAAATTGTCAGAGTGTTTGAACCACTGCCGGTCTGCTTTCGATGCTCATGCTCTCGGGAACGGGTTGCCAATATGTTGCGCTCTCTGGGTATTAACGAACTGGTTTCTATCATAGAAGAACAGAGCAATGTTGGTGTGGCCTGTGAATTTTGTAATCAAAAGTATGAGTTCGATAGTGTGGATGTGGAAGATATGTTTGCGAATACGGTGTCTCATGTGCCATCCGGAACCCGGCACTGATACCTTGAGTACCTTTTCAGAACAGCTATTTAGTGTAAATACTTAATAATATTAAGGATAGAATATTATTCTGGTTACCAAATATAATGAGATTAATATCTTTAGCCAACTTTTCCCCCTTTCTACCGAATAGATATCTGAGCCCTGGTTCGGCACAGGTGGCTAAACGAATGGTAAAGCATTGCACACGGGCTATCCGGACACAGCACTTGCTGTTAAAGTTAAATATCGTAAAATCGGGCAGGTTGAAATGTAAGGCGAGGGTTTGACCGCCATAAATTTTAGCCAAAGATATTACCGCAGGTAAGGATGCTGTCATGATGTTCAATTATCAAAATAAAGCGACGATGGTATGAAGACTGTACGCAGTAGTGCGATGTATTTTTTTACATCTGGCCTTTTTGTGCTGGCGGGGGCGCTTATCTATTTTTCCGTACAAATTGCAAAAGTCATCGATGAAGTGCCTGCGCTGCTTGCCAGTATTAACCAAACAAATGAAAACCTCTCGCCAGTCATTGATGAGGTAGCCGAAATACGCAAGCAAATTCCAGTAATTCTCAAAGAGGTTGCTGAAACACGCAAACAGATTCCTGCTATTCTGAAAGAAGTCGCACAGGTTCGAGAGCAGCTACCTTCTATTCTTGAGGAGGTAAGGCGAGTCCGTGAGCTAGTCCCACCCATCATGGAAGAAGTAAAACAGCTGCGGATTCTGATGCCCGATATATTAGCGGAGGTCACGGCGACACGTAAAGCAATTCCCCTCATGTTAGACAAAGGGGAAACAATGATCGCTAATGCGCAAAAGGTGGGCGAAAAAGCCAGCCAGGGCCGCGGTAACAGGATTCTTTAAAGGCATCGTAACAGCGCCCTTCAGACTAATTGCGGGAATGGGTGCGACGCTATTTTCTGCTGGCGGCGAGGTGGAAAGTGAACTGGATGAGGAAGATTTCAAACAACTCGACCTGATTGGAAGTGAAATTTTATCGTCCGACACGATTGGGGAAAAGCAGGATTGGAATAATGTAGAGGAAGGTCTGTCGGGCAGATTGACCTTACAGTCAATCAACATTATAGATGGCCAGACGTGTAAAAATATACATGTGCAATTATGGGAAGATAGAAAATCAACCTTAGACAAGATGTCGGTGATGTGTTTGGATAGTGGAGGCAATTGGTTAAGGAAAGAATAACTCTGCCTTATTAAAAAATAAACCTGGGGAGGGACTGAGAGATGCCAATTGAACGAAAGGTCGAAGAAGGAGACTTGTTTGTGTACACAGTGTCCGGCCAACTGGGGGTAGATGAATATCGACGTGCCCTGGCTGGCAATGAATTACTCGCTCAACGCGGTGGGCATATTAAATTACTGGTTTTGTTAAAAGATTTTGAGGGCTGGGAGAAGGCAAAAGGTTGGGAGGATTCAGCAACGGATCATATTGATCCATACATCAAAAAATTTGCCATCGTTGGTGACAATAAATGGCGGGATCTGGTTGAAGTATTCACGCTGAAAGGTTTGCGACCCATGCCGATAGAATATTTCTCTGAAGGCACGGAAGAATTGGCGCGGGCCTGGCTTGAATCTGACTGACATAGTCAACAGGGTGTGGATGCAGAGAATCTGCGACGGGCTTTATAATTTTAACAAAAAGGACATAGAGATATTCGAAGATGCCATTAATGTTGTACTGGATGGAAAAAAGATAACGGCGTCACGATTAAAATTTTGAAAAAAAGCATGGCGAACGGGTCGCCACGGAACTTTTTAAAAAGTAGGCACAATATGAAAAATCCTGTTATTTCTCCAGCTTTACTTATTTTTTTGCCGATATTGATGGTGTTACTACCGTCCCCAGTGTCTGCAGAAAATCCCAATTCGAATATAGTAAAATACATCGATCTACGGCTGATTGAAAAAACCCGATTCAATAAAAACGAGCCTCTCAAAAAAACCTTTGACGATTATGAGTACCAGGGTTGGTTTAACTCAGAGGGTGACTGGAGTATAAAAGGCACAGTTGCACACGGACGATTGCGTTGCGGGACTTATCAGTTAGGTGTTCAGCTAGGTAAAGGTGTGCCTGCGTGTCTGAATGTTGAATGGATATCCGAGATAACCTACGGCACGCGCAAAGAACAATGTAATAACGTGACCATGGCACACAGTGGTGGTGGGTATTCTGCGCTCTTGAAGGAAAAACTTTTGGAAGCCACATGTGTTAAAGTGGTAACTCGTTGTACTGGCACATGTGGTTAATGATTTTGGTTACTTGAATAACGGATTGTTTTTCTATAGGGGGTTTGCACAAGTTGGGCAAGCCGGATCTTTTTTCAGTTTAAGTGTACGAATATCCATACTGAGCGTATCGACGAGCATCAGTTTTCCTGTCAATGGTTCACCAATATTTATTATTACCTTAAGAGCTTCAATAGCCTGAATCGATCCAATAAGCCCTACCACTGGTGCGAGTACGCCATTTTCACTACAGGTCTGTTCCTCTTCGCCTTCATCTTTATATAAGCACTGATAACAGGGGGCGTCGGCTTCATTATTCGGGAAGACACTGATCTGGCCTTCAAATCGAATCGCGGCACCGGAGACTAATGGTCTTTTGTGCTGCACGCAGGCCTTGTTAACGGCAAAGCGGGTTGCAAAATTATCACAACCATCAATAACAATATCGACCTGTGGTACGAGGTCATCCAGGTTCTCGCTATCAAGTTGTTGCCTAAAGCGGGTGATGGTGACGTCCGGGTTGATCTGCTGCAGGGTTTCATAAGCCGAGTCGACTTTAAGTTTACCGATGTCACCGGTACGATGGATGATCTGCCGTTGCAAGTTGGTTAAATCAACGTTATCAAAGTCGGCCAGAATTAAATGGCCAACACCGGCTGCTGCAAGGTACATCGCGATGGGTGAACCAAGCCCTCCCATACCAACAATCAAAACGGTAGCATCGAGTAATTTCTGCTGACCAGCAATATCGACCTGCGGCAGCATGATGTGTCGACTGTATCTTAATAACTGCTCGTCATTCATGATCGTTTAATGCTGCCCATAAGTTGCACGAATATGCCCGTTTAAATCCAGGCCCTGTTGAATAGTATGATAGCCGTGTTTTTCAAATAATGCCTTAACGGTGGCACCTTGATCATAGCCATGTTCCAGGATCAACCAGCCGTGCTGTTTCAGGCGTGCTGTACTCGTTGTTACAATCTGGCGAATATCATCAAGCCCATCTGGACCGGCGCTTAGTGCACTGGTGGGTTCAAACTGGACATCACCCTGTTTCAAATGAGGATCCTGATCGGCTATATAGGGGGGATTGGATATAATCAGATCAAATGATGTGTTTGCTTTGATATTTGAAAACCAGTTGCTATTTACGAGTTCAATGTTTTTTAATTCGTATTTTGCGGTATTTTTCTTCGCGATGGCGAGGGCATCTTCAGATTTATCACTGGCTATTATTTTCCATTTTGGGCGTGATTTGGCAATCGCAATCGCAATGGCACCCGTCCCGGTGCCCAGATCAATGACGCTGATGTGTCTGTCTGCGGGCAAGATGGCCAGGGAAAATTCAATCAGTAATTCTGTTTCAGGTCGTGGAATTAAAGTATGTTCATTAACGAGGAGTTCCAGATCCCAAAATCCCTGGCTGCCGGTAATATAAGAGACGGGGCAACCGGTTTTACGTTTGTTAACCAGCGTTTGAATGTGCTCAAGTTGTGTTTCGCTTATAGGGGTATCGGCTTGCGTGATAAAACGGGTGCGAGGAATGTCAAGCGCAAAGGATAAAATCAGATCGACATCCCGTCGAGCAGACTCGGAGCAGGGTTTAAGTTGCTCCACCGCATCCTGATGTACGGAGCCCAGCGTTTTAGTCATTACTCATACTAGCCAGTAGATCAGCCTGATGTTCATTGATAAGAGGGTTAATCACTTCATCCAGATTTCCTTCCATCACCTCATCGAGTTTGTACAAGGTCAGGTTAATTCGATGATCACTGATCCGGCCCTGTGAATAGTTATAGGTACGAATCCGTTGTGATCGATCACCGCTACCGACCAGTAACTTCCGTGTCTCCGCTTGTTCCGCATGTTGTTTATCCTGTTCCTGAGTCAACAACCGATCCTGTAATAGTGACATGGCACGGGCACGATTTTTATGTTGTGAACGTTCATCCTGGCATTCGACAACAATGCCAGAGGGTAAGTGGGTGAGACGAATAGCCGAGTCGGTTTTATTGACGTGCTGACCACCTGCCCCTGAGGCACGAAAGGTATCTACTTTTAGATCGTTAGTATTAATTTCAAATTCATCAATGGCGTCCACTTCCGGCATGATCGCAACGGTACAGGCCGAAGTATGCACACGGCCCTGCGATTCGGTCTCTGGAACCCGCTGTACACGATGACCGCCTGATTCAAATTTAAGTCGGGAGTAGGCTCCCTGGCCTTCGATACGCACAATAATTTCTTTATAACCACCGTGCTCACCCTCGTGTTCACTCATGACTTCAAGTTTCCAGCGCTGTTTTTCCGCATAACGTGCATACATACGAAAAAGATCACCGGCAAAAATAGCGGCCTCATCACCACCTGCACCAGCCCGGATTTCTACGAAAATATTTTTATCGTCGTTGGGATCTTTGGGTAGCATCAGTAACTGTAATTCTTCTGCCAATATTTGCTGGTGTTGTTCCGCTATCTTGAGTTCATCCCTGGCCATTTCACGTATTTCTGGATCATCTTCTTCCAGCATGGTTTTGGCATCGTCAATCGCGCCAAGTGTATTTTCATAGTCATTATAACAAGACACGATGGGGCCTAGCTGTGCGTGTTCCTGCGACAAACCACGAAACTTGTTTTGCTCCGCAATGACCTCAGGGTCGGAGAGCAAATAATTAATCTCTTCCAGACGCTCAGACAAATGCTGCAACTTTGTGCGCAAAGAAGCTTTCATAATAAACCTTAACTTATATTGATAAAATTTGATAAAGGTGATGATGACAAGGCAAAAAAGTATGAGGAAGCGGGGTTTACAAGTGAGTAAATGAGCATTACGAATACTTTTTTAACGAAGTCAGCACGCCTTTAGCAGATTTTACTAGCTAATCTAAGGCGTCAGGATTGACGCCTAACAAGCGGCATGCACTTTCTAATAATTCCTGGTCGCCATGATAAGCGGCGTGTTTCATCTGTACGCTCGGTTCATGCAGCAGTTTGTTGGTTAAGACGCGGGCAAGCTCATCAATGACTTCTTGTGGATCTTTTCCTGCCAGTAGCTGGCGTTTCGCTGCGGCCAGTGTTTCGTCACGGGTATGGTGGGACTTGTCACGATAGGCACGAATCACATCGACGGATTCCAGGGAACGTAACCATCCCATGAAGTGTTCTACCTGAGTATCGATGATGTCCTCAGCCTGATGGGCCGCTTCCTGACGGGATTTTCGGTTCTCTTCGATGACTTCCTGCAGGTCATCGACAGTATATAAATAGACATCGTTTAATTCACCGACTTCGGATTCGATATCTCGGGGCACCGCGATATCCACCATAAACATGGGGCGGTGCTTGCGTTGTTTAATCACGCTTTCCATCATGCCTTTACCGATAAAGGGCAACGGGCTGGCCGTCGAGCTGATGACAATATCCACCTCAGCCAGTCGTTCCGGGATTTGCGGGATGGCAATCGCCTCGGCATCAAAGGTCTTCGCCAGTTCATTGGCACGCTCAACGGTGCGGTTGGCGACGATAATTCGGCTGACCTGGTTTTCTTTCAGATGTCGGGCGACCAGCTCAATGGTTTCACCGGCACCGATGAGCATCACGCTGTGCTCGCTAAGCTCAGAGAATATCTGCCTGGCCAGGCTGACCGCGGCAAACGCAACGGAGACCGGGCTGGCACCAATTGCGGTGTCGGTGCGAACCTGTTTGGCGACTGCAAATGTGTGCTGAAACAGGCGGTTAAGCTGAGAACCAATCACCCCGGCATGGTTTGCGGCCATATAGGCCTCTTTGATCTGCCCCAGGATCTGCGGCTCGCCCAAAACCATGGAATCGAGGCCGCTGGCGACCCGCAGGATATGCTGGACGGCATCGCTGTCCCTATGTGCGTATATATAGGGTGAAATAGCCTCAAGGGGCAGCTGGTGGTAGTCGCTAAGCCATTGTAAGACAGCGTCGTTAGCCGAGTCATCTAACCCGCAATAGACCTCGGTACGATTACAGGTAGACAGGATAACCGCCTCATGAATGGCGTCCTGTTTGACCAAATTTTGCAGTGCGTCATGGACTTTTTCGGGCGAAAATGCGACCTTTTCCCGTATATCAACCGGGGCTGTTTTGTGGTTAATGCCAAAGGCGACGAGTGTCATGAGGGTTTACCGGTAATCTGGCCTAAAACATGCCTTATTTTAGGACAGTAAAAGTGAGTTAATAAATTGCAGAAAGTTATAAGCATTAGCAAACTATATTCAATTGCCGTTTACTAAATTATACAGGGTATTATGTCGAAAAGTTGTATTATAGTTCCGGATAGACGATGGACAAGTTTATGCAAAAGTTAAGCTTTAAAAACATAATATTTATATGGTTATTAGTCGCCGTGTTCGTTTCTGCCTGCTCAACCCAACCCAGGCAGGCTGAGCCAGCGGCCCCTGTACCACCGGTTGCAACCAGTCAAACTGAGGGAAAACATGATGTTAGCGTCGCTGAAGAGGATGCCGTTGATTCCAATTTAAGCCCTGAATTGTTGTTCCGTTTGATGTTGGCCGAGATTTCCGGGCAACGGGGGCATATTAATGTCGCGGTGAAGCAGTATCTGGCGGCCGCGAGACTATCCCGTGACCCAAAAGTCGCTGAGCGGGCAGCCCGGATTGCGGTTTATGCGCGCGACGACGAAAGTGCCATGGAGGCCGCCACGCTATGGACAGATATTGCCCCGGATAGCATTGAGGCTAATCAGGTGGCCGCCGCGATGAATCTGCGAACCGGCAATATCAAACAGGCCAACGCCCACTTCGAGAAAGTCATCGAGCTGAGTACCGGAAAAGGTCGCCGAAACACCTTTATGTTGATTACGTCACTGCTGGGAAAAGAGCGTGATAAGCAGGCAGCGCTGGGGGTGATGGAGCAACTCGTCGCAACACGACAGGATAATCCAGAGGCCTTATATGCTTACAGCCAGCTCGCATTGTTAGTGGGTGATCTGGATAAGGCGAAGACTTCAGCGCTCAAGGTCATTCAGCTAAAGCCAGAATGGGCGGATGCCTACATACTCTATAGCAATACACTTTATCGTCAGGGTAAAAAGGCCCAGGCGCTACAGGAATTGAAGGTGGCCATGGAAAAGGTGCCAGGCAATGTTGCCTTGCGTGATTATTATGCGCGCCGTCTGGTGGATGAAAAACGCTATGCAGAGGCACGTGAACAGTTCAGGATTATCCTGGATGCGGCCCCCGGTAATGTAGATGCGGAATATGCCTTAGCCCTGTTATCGTTGCAAACTAACGATCTGGATGAGGCAGCGGAACTCTTTCAGAAGCTGGTTAAGTCAGGTAAACGTATTCATGAGTCCAGTTATTATCTTGGCCAGATCGCCGAGCAACAGAACAATCCAGAATTGGCCGTTCGCTGGTACCAGGTTATTGGATCAGGTAAATATGGACTAGACGCACAAATTCGCATTGCCATGATCGACGCCAGGGCAGGCAAGATAAAGCAGGCACGTGAAAGGTTATATGCCATCAAGGCGGATTCGCCGGAGACCGAACAGCGTCTGCTGCTCGCCGAAGGTGAGATTTTGCGTGAAGCGAAAATGCACCAGGAAGCCTTTGATATCTATAGCGAAGGGCTGGCCAAAATGCCTGATAATGTGAATATATTATATGCTCGGGCATTGACGGCTGAGAGGATTGAACGCATTGATGTTACTTTCTCAGACCTTGAGAAGATAATAAAACTGGATCCAGACAATACCCAGGCTTTAAATGCGCTGGGTTATACTCTGGTCGATCGTACTGCCCGGATCCAGGAAGGACTCAAGCTTATCCAGAAGGCATATAAATCAAACCCGGATGATCCCGCTATCATGGATAGTCTTGGTTGGGCCAACTATCGGATGGGCAACCATGAGGAAGCCTTGCGGTTTTTGCGTAAGGCCTTTGATAAACTCAAAGATGCAGAGATTGCGGCGCACCTGGGCGAAGTCTTGTGGGTTACTGGCGAGGAAGGCAGCGCGCGTGATATTTGGGATGAAGCGTTACAGGCGACGCCGACACACAAATTGTTAAATGATGTCATCAAGCAATTTACCCAGTAGTCGTCATATCCGTCGCCTTTTTGTTGTCTTCATCGCAACCGTTATCGTAACGGCTTGTACGACCGTTGATGTCCACGACCGTGATGCAGACACTATCGCAGTATCCACGATTGAATCAGAAGCAGCCTGGGTGCAACGACAAACCGAACTATCGTCAATAAAATACTGGCGTTTGACCGGTCGGCTCGCGGTCAGCAATGGTGACGATGCCTGGAACCTGAGCCTGGACTGGCAACAAAAAGGGGATGATTACCAGATTCAGATCCACGGCCCATTTGGTGCCGGTAAGGTCAAGTTGACAGGCAATCCGCATGGCGTTTTGCTACAGGACTCAGACGATCAAACTTTTTATGCGGATACCCCGGAACAACTTCTTTATGAACAAACCGGTATTTTTGTCCCCGTCGATGGCCTGCGTTACTGGGTCGTCGGTTTAACGAGTCCGACACAGAAAGAAAAGCCCAGACTCGATCGACAGGGCCGACTTGCCTATCTTGAAGATCAAAACTGGAAAGTAAAGTTCAAACGCTACACACAGGTCAGCGGCATCGATTTACCCCGGAAAGTATTTATGGCTAAGCCTGAAAATGAGTTAGACGTTCGGTTGGTGGTTGATCAATGGAAGCTTGGTGCTTTTTAGGTAACGATTCCGAAAAGGTGTCCAGGTGGTATCGCATTTTGATTAAGATAGGGTTTGTAGGAGCGGTCTCAGACCGCGATGAAATTATCGGGAAATAGCATCGCGGTCTAAGCCCGCTCCTACACAAACTGCGCATAAGAATAACTAAACGATGACGTGCTTCTTTTTATGCTCAGCTCAGGTAAAATAGCCTGAATGAGAGACGTTGAAATTACACACGAGCCTGTCGAGCTCTATAAGATTCTAAAGTTTGAAGGCATTACCGTCAGTGGCGGCGAAGCGAAATCGGTTATCGAGCAAGGCCTGGTTCGGGTGAATGGCGAGGTGGAAACCAGGAAGCGAAAGAAGATTGTTTCCGGTGATATTGTCGAGTTTGGGGAAGAGAAGATGCGGATACAACTCAGGTAAGAACATAGTCGGGCAAAATTTCTTCCTTTTGTCAGGGCGGCCAATGGACTAAAATCCAGCAACTAGAATCAGCTTAACGTGACGACACCGGCACCTATGACTACTCAAACTCCGAAAACCTGGCCCGCGCCGGCCAAGCTCAATCTGTTTTTGCACATTACAGGGCAGCGTGAAGACGGCTTTCATCTGTTGCAGACGGTCTTTATCTTTGTTGATCATGTCGATCGCCTCTCCTTTGAGGTGAACGAGACCGGGGAGATCACCTGCTGTTACCAATTAACGGGTGTGGATGAAAAGCACGATATTATTTACCGGGCGGCGAGTGCCCTGCAGTCCCATGCCGGGGTAAAGCAGGGGGTGTCGATCCAGCTCGATAAGACCCTGCCCATGGGCGGGGGACTCGGGGGTGGTAGTTCCGATGCGGCGACGACCCTGCTGGCACTGAACCGGCTTTGGGGGTGTGGGTTGGATCGACCCGCCCTGATGGCGATTGGTCTCTCACTGGGGGCCGATGTACCGGTCTTTATACAGGGGCAGGCCGCCTGGGCGGAGGGGGTCGGTGAGCAAATTACTCCTGTTGAGCTACCTGAGTCATGGTTTGTGGTGCTGATCCCGAAAATAAGTGTCTCAACAGCCCAAGTTTTTGCTAACCCGCAATTGATACGGGATTGCCCAGCCATTACAATACGCGACTTTCTGGCAGGGCAAGGGCGTAATGTATGTGAGCCCATTGTCACCGAGATGTACCCGCAAGTTCGCGAGGCGTTAGACGCGCTAGGTCACCATTGTATGCCTGGGGCAGAGGCCAGAATGACCGGGACCGGGGCGTGTGTGTTTGCCGCATTTACCTCCGAAGACGAGGCCAGACAGGCATGGCAGGCATTATCGGCTGACTGGGCGGGTTTCGTGGCCAAAGGCTTGAATCGTTCACCCGTGCTTGAGGTGCTC
>ENA-ORDP01000353-ORDP01000353.1-marine-sediment-metagenome-genome-assembly--contig:-NODE-353-length-31123-cov-5.928286_pt1 | contig 31123 bp, 44 predicted proteins | sample MGYA00248627_ERZ508539 | MGnify/ENA primary metagenome ERZ508539 (study PRJEB26208, sample SAMN05571518) | marine sediment metagenome | biome: deep sea; feature: Hydrothermal vent; material... | reverse complement strand
GAAAAGGAAGCTTTCAAAAAGGCAAGAAAGAATAAGTTTTCCGCAAAGTAAACACTATCCAAGTTAGTAAACGTAATCAGTTCCTTAAAATTCTTGAAAAAAAATGATTCCGTTTACTAACTTTAATGTATGCCTGAAAAGTATATGACACATGTCTTTCAAAGTTATTAGAATTATTTGGTTAACGCAAATTCAGGTCTGGTGAACGTAACATCAAGTGGGGGAAACATGACCAAATACATTAAAGTTGCGAACGCGTTTGATGAAATTGATCGGTACGAAAGAGTTTATTATACCTTGTTCGCGACAGATACTGTACAAAATCTGATCAAGAAATTTAGAAAAGGGTTCAGATGATTCAAACTTACAGGATATAAACACAATGTTGATCTTCATCAAGATCCAATTGATATACCAGATTGGTACTATCATACAACTGATTATATGAATTCTTGGATTGGTTTTTCCGGCACCGATTTTGAACGGTGTGGGGTGACAATATCTACAGAAAAATTCAGGAAATTCGCCAGGAGAATGTTGAGAGCAAATCCTGAACGCATGTCATCTCTTGACATGGATATCTGCAAAGATGGAGCGTACACTGAAGACCATAGAGAAATTCTTTCTCTTAAAGATTTTCTCTATGGTCATGTAAGATCGGCTCTTAGAGCCGAGCAGTTGGATCTTGACTATAGGTTAAAAATGGAAGTCTATAAACTCATGAATTCGAAAGAGTTCAGAAATTCAGCAAAAGATTTACTTACTAAGCAAAAGAAGTTACATCTTAATGATACGTATTGTGATGAATGTGAACAGTGGAGTTAGAAATCCGGGCTGATAGGGTGATTACCTGAATGATTTCGGGTAATCACCCTATCACTTTAATGTATGCCTGAAAAGTATATGGCATACGTCTTTCAAAGTTATTAGAATTATTTGGTTAACGCAGATCCGGGCACCGCACGCGTAACATCAAGTGAAGGAACACAAGATTAATAATGAACCTGAAATGATAATTGATGATCATGGTACCAAAGAATGGCGTCTTAATGGGGAACTTCACAGAGAAGACGGTCCTGCTGTAGAATATGAAGATGGAGGTGAGTTATGGTTCATAAATGGTGAATTACATTGTGAAGATGGGCCAGCGGTAGACGATGATGAATTTCGAGAAGGATGGTTTATACACGGTGAATTACATCGTGAAGATGGCCCGGCTGCAGAACGAACAAACGGTGACATAGAATGGTGGATTAATGGTAAATTACACCGTGAAGATGGGCCAGCAATAGAATCTGAATGTAATTGTGATCAGTGGTATTTAAATGGAAACAGAATTGACTATGATCCAGAAACATGGGATCAATTAGTTGATGAAACTAAAATGATAGTTCCAATAATGGAGTCATGAATAGGAGGTACGAGTGAGATAGTATGGCTGTAGTATATTATCATTCATAGGGAAGATGGGCCCGATAAGTCTCTTTATCGGGCTGACGCCCGAACGTCAGCCCGATAAAGACTATTAGAAGTGCCAGTATGTTACACATAATAACGAATCGTACAAAATTGTATGATGCATTATATGATGCTCATCCAGAAATAGATGAATTAAAGAATCATCTGTGTCAGTCACTAGAGAACGCCCATTTTACCGGGATTGGAGTATCCCATGTATTTCAAAATGACTTATTAAGAATATTCTATAAAGTTAATGAGTATGATTTATATGTAAATACATGTAAATTAAAAGGTTTTAAATTTGATAATGAATGTGTTGAAACAATTAAGATTGATATTAAGAACTTTAAAATTAATTTGACCGTTATAGGTCTCATATGCGGAGATCTTACAACTAAGATTTGTGAGAATCATCTTGGAATTGATATTTTTACAAATCTTAATAAGCAGGTAATAATGTATTCAACAGGGAAAATTCCTTCATTTAAACAAGTATTAAATGACAAAATAATCATAGAATTTTCTGAAGAAATTGAAAATACTGAAGAAAGACTTCGTAAAGAAATGCTTATTGCATTGGATACAGGTCTATTCTCTAAAAGAGCCGGTGCTAAATTTAAGAAAGATGCGTATGAAGAACTTATTCAAATATTTTCAAAATATGAATGCTTTGATTTAGAATCAAAGCAAGAAATTAATAATACTTTGAACGAATCAATAATCATTAAAACTATGGACTCATAAATGATCTTGATAAATTTTCACCTGCCAAGAGTGATCCTGGCAGGTGAAAATTTAATCTACTTCATCAATACGATCTCATCTTTGCCTCCTTCTAATCGTAGATGTTCATGATTTCTTGGAGCTTATCAGCTCTTCCAGTAACATTGAAGAGCGTGAACTTGATGTCTTCTTTAGAAGAGACGTTGAATTGCTTGAACAGATTTCTCTTTTCCGTGTCAGACACGGATCCCGTAACTACTCCAACGTAGTTCTCACCGTTTTCCCTGACCAAACTAATGATTGTAACCACCATTTTGTTCCTTTCTGTATCGCCCGATCAGGTATACGCATGTAATTGTTGGATCTACATGCTAGTTGATCAGTGGAGATCAAACCAATCATTCGGTACCTGAATGTGGAGGTACCAGTATGAATGGTACAACGAAAACGTATATTGATGGTTCCAAAATGTGGTACCTGAATGATGTACTGCACCGTGATGATGGTCCAGCATCAGAATATGCAAATGGAGAAAAATTGTGGTACCTGAATGGAGTACTACACCGTGAGGATGGACCAGCAATAGAATATGCTAATGGGGCTAAGGAATGGTGGATTAATGGTAAATGTCATCGGGAAGATGGGCCAGCGATTATGATGAAAAATGGAACTAAGGAATGGTGGATTAATGATAAACGCCATCGTGAAGATGGTCCAGCAGTAATAGATTATTTTTATGGAAAAAAATGGTATCTTGATGGGCACCATATAAGATATGATAAGGAAACCTGGGACCAAATAGTTAAAGAAAATCAAATTAAACATATAATGGAATTGTAAAGATTCGTGGAGATCATGATCTAGAATTCATACACAATTGCGGGCAGAAACAGAAACAGGAGATGATCAAATGTCAAAATACAACGGTCCTGAAATGATTCAGGAAATCTATGGTACCTACAAACCAGGAGATGGACCAACAGTGAATTCTGATGGGAACAAATACTGGATTATTAATGGATATTTCCATCGTGAAGACGGGCCAGCGCTAATTCTGGCTAATGGGTACGAAGTATGGTACCTGAATGGTGAAAAAGTAGAGTATGATTCAGAAACATGGGATCTTAAGGTGAAAAGAAATCGTGAATATGTTATAGAGCAACTCATGGAGCAATAGTCCTAATAACCCCTTGGCGGAATTGGCAGACGCAAAGGATTTAAAATCCTTCGCTCGTAAGAGCGTCCCGGTTCAAATCCGGGAGGGGTTACAAAATAGTTGATCAGTGGAGATCAAACCAATCATTCAGTACCTGAAAGTGAGGTGCTACCATGAACGGTGAAATGAGAGTAGATAAGGATGGTACCAAGAAGTGGTACCTAGATGATGTACTACATCGGACAGATGGTCCCGCGGTTGAAAAAAAGAATGGTACCAAGAGGTGGTACCTGAACGGCGAACTACACCGTGATGATGGTCCAGCGATCGAGGATGCTAATGGCGATAAATATTGGCAAATAAACGGAAAATATCATCGTGAGGATGGTCCTGCAGCAGATTTTGGTCCAGGGCATGGATATTGGTACCTAGATGGTAAAAAAGTTGAGTATGATCCTGCAACCTGGGATCAAAAAGTTAAAGAACATAGAATTAAATATGTGATGGAGTCATGAATCTAGACTGCAAAATAAAAGTAAACGGTGAGTTTAGTAAAGAGAAGTCTTCAATCATGTGCCTTCTTTCAAATGGAGGCGGACACTATGATCAAATATATAAACACGTAAAAAAGTGTCAAAATGGATGTACTCCAGATCTTGTTTTAACTGAATACCTTAAACTTGATAATTCAATCAATCTATGCAAGATCGCAGCAAGATATGAGAAGATTGGAGCCTCATCATCAATTGTTGATGAATTTTTCATGCGTAGTCAGAATCTTGGCATGATTCTTAAGAGAGATCTTCCTGAACATACATTTTTAAAATCAGTAAAATCTCTGTTTAATTCATGGAAACATCGTGATAAAAATAATTTTAGAGTAAGTGATCAAGAATATATACTTTTCAGAATAGACTGGGAGGGCGAAAAATGGGGTAAGCTCTTAGATAGAGTAAATTCGTTCACGTATGACGAAACTAATGAAGATTTATGTGAATGTTTTGATTTTATAAATACAAATGAAATAGCAAAGATCATGTTCTCTTAATTAACACCGTGATCTTTAAAAGCTTTTAGTGTCACATGATTAGACGGGTGTTTCACATGTAAGGACCTATTTTTTAGAGCTCTCTGCTTAGCTCTATATATTCTGCCTTCTTCATCCAATCCATCAAGATAATGATCTTCTATGATTTTTTCTTTTGCCCATTCTGCTGCTTCAATCCTGGTTTTTCTAGCTTCCCACCATATGTAGATAGGGTGGCCAAAGACTCCTAGAATGAACAATAGGACCATCATAAATAATGATCCTTGAGCTGCGCAATAGGCAAGTTCCTCATTGCGCTTTTTAATTCTCTTAACTCTCTTAACTCTCTTAGTCATATTAACATGTACCTTTATCGTATTTTAATCTACGATACAAACGAATCGTGGCTCTCTTGGTACACCGATTCTTGTGAGTTCATGATATCTGACAGTTATCAATTTCCCAATTTCAGGAGGAGTGATTCTTTCAGAATCACTCATTCCGCTCCCGACATTGAATTTCTTACCATTTTCCAACTTACAAATTAGAGCGCCTACCTGTCCAACGTATTTTCCTTTCCCATCAGTGTATCCTACAACCTGGGCTTCATCATCACAATGAGTTTTCACCTTTAATAATGTAGATGATCTTTTACCTTCATATAGAGATCCTGACTTTCTTAACATCAATCCTTCACCGTGACCATGCTTGACAATTGTCAATTGTCTGTATAGATCATCAAATCCATGACACATATTGTGTTCAACTAGAGTACAACTTGTAGAATCAAATATCGATTCTTTAAGAGCTTCATACCTATTTTCAAATCCAGTATTCAAGTCAGGCATATCAAATACCATGAATTTTACTTGATTCCATCTCTCATCAGGAACATTTCGACGGACAACTTTCAGGCAGTCCTGGAACATGCCTCTTCCCATCCATAATTCCCCATCCAACGTGGCATCAGGCAATCCATTCATGAACCAATCTGGAGCATAGATGGGATTCCCATTCCTAGACACAAGTTTGCCATCTTTATGGATGGCTCTGATTCCATCAAGCTTCTCTGATACCAACCACCCTGTTGGTGAGATTTCAGGATTCCAACGCTTAGCCAATAGAACTTCCATTTATTGTGCCTCCACAATCAGATATGAATGTCAATGTTGAATTTACTCCAACATTGTAGCGTCACCTCGATCTTCAGGTTTTACATATTTAAAATTAAAAAATTCATAAACATCATGCTCGGTTTCTCCGCATAATTGATTTTTCTTAGTATATTCTTTACACCCGGAATTAAAAACTCCGTACTCGTTCATAGTAAAATTTCTTGATCTAGCAATTGTACGAAGTTCTTTTGTATGATCTTTACAACCAGTCGTATAAATTAATGCTGCTCCAAAATGCCAGTTATCAGCCATCCATAAATCAACATCAATAGGATGACCCTTTAGCCTAGCGGTAATCTTATGGTTTCCTGAAGTAGCGATATTAGCGATAGTAGAAATTTTATTGATTAGCTTATCTTTATCATCACTAATCAATACTATATCAATGTCTTTACTATCTTGAGTTTGTCGTCTAATACTTCCGCAAATTTTAACAGCAGTGCACACAGGATTTACTGTGTCAACAATAGTTTGAGCCATTTGCAGTGCTTGCTCATAAGGAATTCTATCAAAATCATTGACTGGCGTGTTCAATACTTCACGAGCTAGTTTCTCTTCAAGAAGTCCTGATTTAGCGAAATCCAAAAGAGATTTGAAGTCATTTAGTCCGTTTTCTTTCCATAGTTTCAATGCCGTTTTAGGCCCTATTCCTTTTACTCTAGTCATGGTCATCATACTAGATGGCCCAATCTTTTCTTCAAGGTCTAGAAGACGTACCGTCGTTCCAGTACGAACATATTCTTCAATTTCTGCAATACACGATTTTCCAACACCTGACACACCGCGTAATTTACTATATTCAACAGTCATGACTGCTTCAGAAGCTTTCTCAAAAGCAATAGATTTGAATCTTCCACCAGATTGAAGACTTTGCATCTGGCTAATCAATTTCAAATGCTCACTTATTTTTTGATTTGTCATGTTATTTATCTTCAATTACACGATATTCATTCCGTGATCGTATACAATCTAGATCATCCGATTTCCGAATGATTTAATAAATTATGTGTAAACTATCGCGAATTCTTCGTATCTGAATGTGGAGGAACCAATGAAGACTCAAAAAGATAAAATTCTGAATGAAATTTCAAGGACTGGATACTACGAAGTCATTGGCGGTACTTTGAGATCTCAGGATCTTCTTCCTGAATTTTTAAGTCTAGCAAGAGTTATGTCAACTTTCGCAAGAAACGACATCCCAGTTGGTGTTATGAATGATCCAGCTCATGCTTGGTGGAACAGTGACGAATGTCAATTCGTTATTGAGGAACTTACTGATGTATTAAACGAGAATGCACCAGAAGGGTATTATTTTGGTTCCAACGAAGGAGACGGGTCAGCATTCGGTTACTGGCCATGTGATTAGAATATGGAGTGTTTATCCAAAATGCGATCTAAAGGAGAATTTAGATCGCATTTTATCGATACTAGTTTTGCATATAATATGATCTTTAATCACATTAAAGAATGTGAAAGCGGGTGTACTCCAGATATGGCTCTTGAAGAGTATCTTAAAAGAATCACTTATCTACCCAAATATTCCGGTACTACATCAATAGGGCTTTGCGAATTAGCACGCAAATATGAAAAACTAGGGGCTTCTACAAAATTAGTACGAAGATTCTTTATTCTTAGTGCAAATTTAAAAATGTTATGTAGAAGAACTGATCTAGAACCTGAAGAATTTATTGAAGGGGCTTTCGTATTGTTTAATGATATTGATAGAGATCATGAATACGGTATTACTTCAGGGGTAATAAAGTATTTTCAGGGCACCGGGACTTTCTGGAATCATTTTTATAATAAGATACAAGAATATAAAAATAACTCAAAATTTTCAGAACTTGACTACATTGTAAAGTATACTGAAATAATTGGAATGGCTATGATAATGGATAGTTAATTGAATAAACTTTGCAAAATAAAAGATTTTGAAGGAAATACTGTATCGATTTATGATATGGTAAGTGAGAATGTATTAAACCATGGTTTTATTATAAATCATATATCGATATGTGAAAGCGGGTGTACATTAGATAAAATATTAAGTCTTTATCTTAATAAAAATGTAGGGAAAGAAAAATCACTCCATAGAACAATAAGAACATTGTGTCGTATGGCAGTAGTATATGAAAAACTAGGTGCTTCTCCACACATTGTACGAAAATTTTTCATATGTAGTGCAAATATTGATTTAATTAGAAATAGGAAAGATCTAGATTCTAATGAATTATTTGAAGCATTAACTGGAGTTATTGCTTATTGGAAGACGCGTGAATGTTTTGAAGATATGAATATATCTTCTCATAATTATATGAAAGATCTAGATGTAGATGATTGGGATTATTTAAATGCCAAATTAATTGAACTTGAATCAGATGGATTATTTTTACCTGATTCGTTAAAAGATTATGTTCAAAATATGAATATTAGAATGATAATGAATTGTTAACTTGTAAAATAACTGATTTTGAATATGATCTTGTACCAATAGTATCATTAATAAATAATAATATAGTTGACCAGCGTATTGTTCTTAAACATATTCGAAAATGCTCAAAGGGATGTACTCCAGATGATGTTTTAAATACGTATTTAAATAATCCATATGGCCAAATCATATTCCCAACTTATGAACATCTTTCACCAATACATATAAACGTTCTTGCACGGAAGCTTTGTAGAATAGCAGAAGAATACGAAAGTATCGGAGCTTCTTCAATTTTAGTTAAAAGATTTTTTATACGTAGTGCAGATATTGATTTAATTCAAGGTAGGAAAGATCTTGATTCTAATGAATTATATGAAGCAATTAACGTATTTGTTAATTATTGGATTAAAAATACGTTAATTAATAATTCATACAATTTTAAACCAAGAATTGATGTTAAATCTGAAAAATTGGATTATATTCTAGATTTAATATCTAGACTTGAACAAGAAAATTTTAGATTTTCTGATGATTTTAAATCTTATGTCGGAAATATGGTTCTTCAAAGAATAATGGATATTTAATTCACATATTTATTTGAAGATGTACGTTTAAGTAAATCTTTATGAATTTCATCAATAAATATTGAAAAATTAGGAACGTCTTCTGCTACAGCAGACCATATGACTTTTTCACAAAAATGAGCAATATTTCTGACTTCAATGTTTTTTAAACGTATTCCTTCAAGTATTCCGCATGCTTCAAGTATTGATAGGTGTGATGAAAAATCATTTAAATTTCTTAAACGATTAGCATCAAATTTAAGACCGTTTGCTTCTAATATTTCTGGTAACAGAACTCTGATTACAGTATCGGCTTTATTTAATAATTTCATGTGCATACTAAATGTACATTTAATAATAGATCAATGTAGATCAAGTTATTCATTCAGTATCCAGAAGTGGAGGATACAATGGGATACGCGAAAATTTCTGAAAGGCTGTTCGATACTGACACTGCTAGATATCACCTTGATAAGATTAAGAAGTCTATCATTAATGTGAAGATCCAATCATATAAAATGGTTGTAGATGATGATGCCGTGGTAAGAACTACATGGACTACCACAGACGATGATCTTTTTCATAATGCGTATGATCCAAAACAATTCAATATCCATTTTAGAACATCAACAATTGAGGAAATTTCTAATGAAGTATTAGATGTTCATTTTGGGAAAGACGTGAAGACGTGTAATACCAGATTGAGTGTATATACGACAGGGAAAAATGCTAGTAAATATGTAGATACACTATGCGAATATTTTATGAATAAAATCCGCGATGTCTTGTCAGATGAAATATTGCTGGCAGAAAAAAGAATAAATCTAGAAATTTATAGGATTACTACATCAAAAGAATACGAGGAAAGAAAATCAAAAGCACTTGCTGATGAGGTAACGTCCAGAATCCTAGATCTATTCAGAAAATTCAAGTGTGTACCAGATGATATACTATCTAAAGCGATCCGGGAAGCCAAAATTGATGGGATAATGGAGTGGTAATAAATGACTGATTTTATTGATTCTACAGAACCAAAAGAATACGCTAGGGTTTATGATGTATTATTCGATACAGACTCTACTCAATCTCTAATTCATGATATAGTACACGAATTAGAGAATTGTAGAATCAATAAATATACGCTTGATATTAATACTGATGAATATCCAGTCATATCAGTTAAGTTTGATGTTTTTTCTAGTGATTTGTTACAAAGTAGTTATAGTGAGGGTGACTTTGAAATCATGGTTAATGCGTCAACCATGATTAGATTTTCAAATGAAATACTTAATAACCATTTAGACAAAGATGTAGAAACTTTATTAAATAATAGATCAGTATATGACTGTGGTAAATTCATGCTCGGAAACGATGGATTTATTGAACCATTTCATAGATTTTTGATTTCTAAGATAATGAACATACTTAAATCAAGATTTGAAGAATCTGAAAAAAAGATTCTAACTGAAATTCTAATGATTTTAGATTCTCAAGAATTTCATTCTAGACAGAATAAAGTATTTTTTGAAGAAGCTAAGTCACAAATGGACCAGTTTTTTAGAAATTTTGAAGAATGTTCAAATTCAATTCTAGATAAAGCAATTAATGAGGCTAAAATTGATCGAATAATGTCTTTGTAAATTTAACATTTATTTAATGAGTCACTGTAAATTATGGAATGGATTCAATTGTTAGTAAAAATTTTTGGTTCAAATGTAAGTTAAAACGAGCATATGCTGTAGTTGAAAAAGATTATGATAATGTCGGTGCACTATGCCCGATAGTTTTCATCAGGTTACAGTATATATTTAAGAAAAATAGCGTAACAGTTACGTATGGTTTAGGAAAAGTAAGTGATTTAATACTAAAGAATATAGAATTAGATAACCATATTCTAATTACTAAAGAATATGAAAAAAGAAAATCATATCTTGAAAAAGAAGCAAAATACGAAGTTTATCTTTTAAAGACAAATAAAGAAAAAATGAAAATTGTACATAATAAAATAGATGAAATTAAAAAACTTGACAGGGAGAAAACTAGATCTAAATTCCTATCCGCGTTCATTTCCATTCAAAAACATGGATGGAATCTGGACGATATAAAAAGTGTTTGGAATGAAGCAATATGCTTTAATATTCATGATAGTTAATAATGTAAATCCAATAACAATCAACATATCTAAATTAGATAACCAAAAGGAAAGAAATGTATAACAAGAATTATAAGACAATCAGTCAAACAACTCTGCGAGCACTAGCAGATAGTATTGCTAAAACAGCAGGCCGTCTCGAAGACCCTGATCTTTATGAAGATAAGGTACTGCTCAATCAAGCTTCAGGATTGCTTATTGAGCTGGCGAATAAATTCACTAGAACAAGGATCACTGATAGCGTACCGATCCAGACATTTGTACCTCAAAATGAGGATACAAACACTAGTAATCAGTAGATGAAATAGGGAAAGACCGGAAAGAATTATTAAGTCTGGTCTTTCCCTATTCTACTTCAATAAAATTTCTTTTTCCAAAGTTATTTCAACTTTTTTCTTTAAAGTTGAAAATTTATTTTCAACATGATTAATCAAAAATTCTGAAAATGGTCTCATCCATACCCCATCCATATATAGTCCGAAAAGAATCACTTCAAATGAAAGATTTTCTATACGTATATTTGATATTAAATTTCTTTCTCCAATAAATGCGGCTTCTCTTTGAATATCGTCAGTATTATATTTAATATTAACATCATTTTCATATACCCGCTGCGTTTTATTATCGAATGTAATTTCTAAGTAGGTTTTTGATTTGCATGTTCCATTTCCAGTTATCTTGATTTTTGAAAGTTCATTTTCAACATACTTAAAATACTCTTTAGCATCATTAGTTTTTACGAGTTCATCATAAATGATTTCATACTTATTTTTCATATTCAATTTTACATTATAGATATTGGAATTTACATATGTTAAGCATATCTAAAAGAAGTAAAGAGGTTGCTGAATTTATACTAGAAACCATAAAAATTGATCATAGAAACGTAGTACGCATTACTTCAAAAAAATATGGTATTTCTAGACAGGCAGTACACGTACATCTGAAAAGACTCATAAATGATGGGTTAATATCTTCATATGGGATTACTAATCAAAAAATATATCATTTAAATAAATCTAGATTTACTTTCAAATATGAAATTGATGAATGTAATCCTGAAATAGTAGTTAAAGATTTAAAAATTAATAAGATTCCTGATGATGCTAAAGAAATTCTAAATTTATGCATTTATGAAATCATAAATAACGCTAAAGAACATTCAGGATGTAAAAACATAAAAGTAACGATAAAAAGAAGTATATTTAATACTGAAATAGCAATTTCAGACGATGGAATTGGTATTTTTAAAAATATTCAAAATAATATGATTAATTGGAAATCTGAACGTTCAATACTATTTCAGATAATTAAAGGAGGATTTACTACTAAGCCAATCAAGCATTCAGGCATTGGATTATTTACCTGCATGCATCTACTTGATGAATTATGTATAAAATCAGGAACTATAGATTTTTCTATTAAAAAAACAAAAATTGGCAAAAAAATAGAAGGAACTTTCATTAAAATGCGTATAAATAATTATACGCATAAAGTTTCATCTAAAATCATTAGTAATTTCATTAATAAAGGAAAAATTATTAAAACAGTTGTTCCAATTATACAATTACAAAATATCCATGATGAAAAATTAATTTCACGTTCTCAAGCTAAGTACTTAATGAATAGATTAAATATGGTTAAAACGGTAGTATTAGATTTCAAGCTAGTAACGATGATAGGAAATTCTTTTGCTGATGAAATATTTAGGGTCTTTCATTCAAATAATAAACATGTTTCATTGTTACCAATAAACATGAATGAAAACGTAAGAAAAGCAGTACTTAGGGCAAAGTTAGGATTGTGATTAAAATAATACACGGTGATCTTTTAAAAGCTAAAGTTGATGCTCTAGTTAATGCAGTAAATTGTGTAGGCATAATGGGAAAGGGAATTGCTTTACAATTTAAACAATCTTTTTATGATAATTTTTTACAATATAAAAAATCTTGTATGAAGCATGATGTACATATTGGTGAAATGTTTACATATGAAATTCAGAATTCTATTTTACCAAAATATATAATAAATTTTCCAACTAAACAACATTGGAAGGATAAGAGTTTAATAGAAAGTATTGATTCAGGTTTAATATCATTAGGAAAGGAAATAGATCGTCTGGACATATATTCTATAGCAATACCATTAATTGGATCTGGTCTGGGGTCATTAGATCCTGATTTAATACTTGATCGTATTAAATCATTTGCAGATAATTATATGGTTAAAACAATAATAGATGGCAAACGAGATATAGATTTTTTAATCTATGTTTCAAAAGGAAAAACGTGTTAAAAGAAAAACTGAGTGTTCCAGAACCTTTAGGACGTACTGTAAAAATACCAGTAATTGAAAAGGGATCCAGTATTTATGGTACTGGAAGTAATAAAATGTGCCCATCTAAAAGGGTTAAAAAAGAGTGGAGAAAACGTAGAAATAATGGCAGCCTGAGGCAATGGGCGAAATCTAATACTGAATTCGATTTTGTCATGATGTGGTTAAAAAACAAGAGCGTTTAATCGCGTCATCATCGTGTAAGTGAACAACAGAATGAAGTATTCATGTGTGGGAGGATAAAGAGAGGAACTAGAAGTTTTTTCCGCCATAATAGTCTGGTTGACATGACGTGTCTTATAAGCACATCGGCTAGGTTCGATTCCTAGATGGCGGACAATGAAAGTTGACAACTACAAATTGTACAACTAATTGAGGTAATAAGATGACCAATTCAATGATGCTAATGCTAACCTCACTACAACAGAAGGTTGATCAACATGATGAATCACAAGCTAATGCTATTAAGATGACTACCTGTAAGATGTCACACTATTCCTTGATCCTAGAAGGAGTATGCACTTACTGCGCTCATTGCGGGCACCAACTTACAGATAGTGTATCTATTCAAAGGGGAATTGGGCCGGTATGCTCAAAGAAAGGATATGGCGAAGATCCTGTAGATGGGGACGAAATGCAAGCGATGATTGATCTTGCAGAATACCCTGAACTAGTTGAATTTCTCGTTAAACACTGTAAGCCACTTGGTCTTCGCGGACTCATGAACGGACTTGTAAGGGTTGCTTCCCTTAATAGGCCGAGGAATGATGGGAGTGGAGATACTAGCGTGCACTCGGCATGCTGCGACGCAATTTACAGTCTTGGCCATAAGACCTTGGCTTCTCTTCTCAGAGAAAGTCTAGTAGTTTTTTCTTTGCAGGATTCTGAAACTTATCCTGGAAGAGTTGAAATCTGGGTTAAGAAGAATGCGTACAACTATTCATGGGCTCGCAGCGTTCATAGGGATTTGTGGGGTTGGTTTTCATCTAAGAAATGCACAGTAATTCCTATGCATAATCAAGATGATAAGAATGATATTGCATTTTCAAACCTTGTGGTTGATGGTAAAAGGTTAACCAACAAGAGAGTTCTGTGGAATCTAATTCTTGAACACTTTGATGGTAGAGTTGCAAGGATTAACGGAACTGTTATGAAGTTAGAAAGAAAAAAGACTAATTGAAGAAAAACTACAAAAAAGTCTACAATGATTTATGTGAAACAATCACTGTAGATGATATGATGCATCGGTTAAAGACAAGTATTCCATTTTCAAGATTCTGCGGGTTCAAATTCGAAGTCATCTTAAGACCAGAACTTGTTCATCTAATTTTTAAGACTCAATTTGAAACCAATGTTGAAGACTTTCTTGCATATGAATTTACTGAAGAAAATAATGGATTTGTTGAAGCTATTAAACTAAAGATTGAATCTTTCAAATTAGATTTTTTAAGAGTTTTAAGCATAAAAGACGCAGCAGATATTGTTGAAAAGCATGTTGGTAATGATGTACAACAATGTGAAATTAAAAAAGATATTGCAATACTTGGAGAAAGCAAGTTTTCTCAAAGAGGTTATACCGAATCGTTTCGTACCTATTTAAGAACATATCTTGAAAAAGAATTAAAAGAAGAGAAAGAGGAAGCTGAAGATAGAATCAAAAAAGAAATGAATCAGATGGTTGAAAACAATAATCTAGAATTTCTTCTTAAAAAGTCTATTAAAGATGATTTTAAGCACAATATCCTTGAAATTTTCAATGAATCATGTAATATGTTTACTAGATCTGAAATAATTAGTATATATGACGAATCTACGATTTCACAAATTATGGATAGATAGTTTTTCTAGAAGTCTTGAAATGCTTGATTCACTAACAAATGGGTTGGATTCATCAATAAACATTTTTCTAAATTTACATATAAACATGTCAGTCGGAGTTTGACGTATGACTGAATACATATACGCTATTGATGCTCCCGGTATATTATTGCAAAATTCATATATGTACTGAGCGTCTTTAAGTTCAGCTATTCTAGATTGGAATTTTTCCATATTAGATTCTTTAATATGGAAAATGAATTCATATATGTATTTTGCATTTTTGGTTTCTAGAATTGCTTCTTGGAGTAATCCGATATCAGAATTTTTAACATTAACTGCAAAATAGTAAACATATTGAGCGTCTTTAAGTTCAATTATCCTGGATTGAAGTTTATCAATATTTGCTCCTTGAATGTTAAGAGCAAATTCATATATATATTTTGCACTTTCAGTTTTTAAAACTGCTTCTTGGAGTAGATCTATATTTGAATTATGAACACAATTAGCAAACTCAAATATAAATTTAGGTTCGCAACTTCCAATGATTATGGACTCTAAAAGTTCTGTGTTAGCATTTTTAACATTAATCGCAAAATCTATAATTAAGTTATAATTGTTTTCCATTATAACTATATCTTGTAATATTTGAGTTATGAAAGTAAATTGCGTCTCTTTCGGGCTTAAACTAGTTGCAAATAACACGGCCCACTTATCATCTCTATTAATTAATATTGTTTGCAATTTTTCAAATGTTTTCACGTTCATTTTAAGTATCCATTATCATGCTTATTTTAAAATTATTTAACTCATTAAAAACAATCGAATCAGATATGAAACCATATTCTGAAATATTTGTACACTGAACTATCCCATCATAAAACTTAGAAATATACTCATTATTTTTAGTTTCAAGTATTGCTTCGTATAGTAGATCTATGTCTGCTCCACCAACATCTTGAGCAAATATGTATATGTACGATGCATCTTTACTACTAATTATGGCTTGTTGAAGTTTTTGTATATCTGCACCTTCTATATCACGAGCAAACATGTATGCGAATCCGATACTTTTTGTTTTCAAAATCGCTGATTCTAGAATTTGAATATCTCCATGCGGAACTTTCAGGGCGAAATCATAGATTGCTTTAGGATCTAGTTTTGCGCAAATGTTTGATTGCAGTGTTTCAATATTAGCACCGGGAACATTTGATGCAAATATGCACATATATGTTGAATTAAATATTTTTATAATTTCTTGTTGAAGTCTATCTATGTTGGCGCCAGCTACAGATGCGGCGAATTCATACATATAAACATAACTACCAGATTCAATAATTGCTGATTCGATTAATCTTATATCTGCTCCTTTTATTATTGAGGCAAATTTGCATATGTATATATTTGATGAAGTTTTTAATATAGCAGATTGCAAAAGTTCTATATTTGAATCTACTATGCACCTAGCAAACTCAAATATGTACCCTGGTGAACCTTTATCAATTATGGCCTGTTGAAGTTTTTGTATATTTGCTCCTCTTATGTGTTTAGCAAATTCAATAACGTTTAACCAAAATTCATTGGCAATGAGTATATCTTGAAGAGAATTTATTATACTGTCATATTGTAGTTCTTTAACACATAAATTTTTCGCAAAATTCATTATTTGTTTCGGATCTTTAAATTCAATCGCTGTTTTAAACTCTTCAAATTTAATTTTATTCATGTATCCATTATCGACAATATTTTATAGTAATTTAAAATATTAATGAGTTCAATTTCGTCTTCTTTAATGAGTTCTGAAATTGAATCTTGCTTAATATTATTTAATACCGTATCTAATTCAATTTCAGGATCTTCATTATCAATTATCGACATTTAAGAATCCATGATCTTAGAAATTTTAAAATTTTTTAAAATTTCTAAGACATCGTTATTTGGAACTTCTAGTTCAGATAACTCATTTCTTAAAACTAATTTTTCATTTCTTTCCTGAGTTAAAAGATCCACTTGACTTTTTAACTCAGGAAATTTAAATAAAACATTATTAAGTTTAGCATTTTGTACTTCAACTATGAACATTAACATGTCTTTACTTGAAATCATTGAATTTTGTAGTTTCTGGACATCTACACACTCAATATCCCTAGCGAATGAAATTATTGTTTTAACATCATGAGTCTCAATGATTGCTGCTTCAAGTGACTCCATATCTACCCCTTTAACATTACGAGCAAATTGATAAATGTACGTACTAGAATTTTGTTTAATAATATGATCTTGTAATTTTCCGATATCAACTCCTTTAACATCTCTAGCAAAATTGTAGATAACTTCATGGATGTTTAGATCTATGATTTTTGATTGAAATCTTTCTGTATCCGCACTTTTAACATTTTTAGCAAAATTATATAAATTATCGGCATATGATTTTGATTTATTATCTAATTGTAGTATTTTTTCTTGCAATAAATCAATATTCATTCCATCAATCATGGCGGATAAATAAATGTATTTTGAATTATTAAGTGCACATATTGTGTCAGTTAATAATTCAATATCGGAAGATGATAGATTATTAGTATTAAAGATAAATCTATATACGTAACCAGCTATGACGCTAACAGTTGCATTAAAAGAATCTCTAGCGAATTCTTCACAATTTTTTAAGCATATGTTTGAAGAAAGTGCTTCAAATTCTTCTATGCTCTTTATGCATATTGCCTTACAAAGTTTTGAAGAATCGAAACCTAGAACTGATGATGAAAATTGGTATATATTTTTTACCGTACCACATGATATGATTGCGTCGGTTAAAAGATCTATATTAGCGTTCTTTATCCCCATAGCAAATGAAGTTATGTATCTTGGTGATAAATTTTTACATATTTTTTCTTGTAAAATACGCAAACAGTCAAATGGGAGTCGATCACCAGAAGAACTATCAAATGGTATTTTTTGTCTATTTAAGTCACATGCGAAGTAGTATGCATCACAGTCATTCCCGTATTTTACTACAGCGTTACATAGGAGTCCAATATCTGACGTATCTATGATTTTAGCAAATCGAGTTATTTGCTTAACATTCCTAGAATCAATGATGATTGATTGAAGTGTTTTAATTATTTTAGTATATGATTCTTCTTTTTTAGAAAGTAAATCGGCAAAATCCACTATGCTGTATGTATCACCACTTTTTAAGAGTTCATCTAGTTCATCTAATGTTTTTCTTAGCATCCGACATCATCTTTCTTACTTCTTTACTCGTATATGCTTGATGATCCGATTTGTACTCTTGTAATGAATATTCTTCTATCAATTTATTTGATACCCATTCGATATTAGCTTCAGGAACGTCTTTAAAGAAACGTTTAATACTGTTAATTTTCCATTCCCGAGTATTAGTTTTACGTTTAAACATAGCACCTTGCAACCGTTTAATGTTGCAAAACCTTATATTTCTACTAAATTCTTGAATCGTGTATAGATCACCATACTTAACTACAAGATTTTCAAGTGATTGTATGTTTGCACCTTTTGCCCCTCTTGCGAAATCGCATGCATAATTTGCGTTTTGCAATTTTATAAATGCTTGTTCAAGCAAATGAATATTTGCACCATCAACATCAACTGCGAATTTACAAATCCAAGATGACATTTTAGTTTCAATGATTGCTTTTTCTAGAGTCCTTATGTTTGCACCTTTTATGTATTGTGCAAATGCACAAATATACATCGCATTGTTCGATTTAAATACGGCTTTTTCTAGATTCTTTATGTTTGCACCTTTTATGTATTGTGCAAATGCTCCAATGTAGTATGCATCACCTGATTTTATGATTGCTTTTTCTAGAGTCTTTATGTTTGCACCTTTTACTTTCATTGCGAATTCGTAGATGCATTTTGCATCATCTGATTTTAGGATTGCTTTTTCCAGTAAATTAATTTTTGTTCCAAGATTCACAAATGATGCAAATTTACGTAAATTTGCATCATTACTATTCGTTAGTTGATTCATTAGAACTGTCTTATTTGATCCCTTATTGATCGCAAACTTACAAATCAAGTATGGTGATCCATACTTGATTACAATATCTTGCATAGACTTCATGATTTTATGGTAATCAGGTTCATCCACTGATATCAAACAACTAACTGAATACGCTTTTTCTGCATATTCAGTTAGTTGAATATTGGATTTACTTTCAGCCTTAAAATTGAAGACAGACTTCAACTTATCAAATGTGGTTTTATTCATTTTGATCTCCACTTGATTTTATGCATCACATAATGAGATCTACAGTTATTCAAGATTTCATGATTTCTTTCACTTTGAAATCATTTAGTAAATTTAAAATTGTAGAATTTGCTACCTCATTTTTAATTAATTTATTATCGGTGTTTGAATTAAATTCTGGAAATCTTTTTTTAAAAAAATTTATATCGGCATACGATACTTTACGTATGAACTCATTAATAATATCGTATGAATCAAAATTCAAAATCGCTTCATGAATCTCTTTAGATTGAATTTTTATCTTACTAGCAAAAAGAATCAGATACTTTGAATTTCTGGTTTTTATTAATTCTGAACAAAGAAGATTCCTGTTGGAATTCTTAATATAACAAGCAAACATATAGATGAATTCAGCTTCATTACAATCTATTATACAATCTTGAAGTTTTTGTGTATCAGATTCTGTAATTTGTTTAGCAAATTCATAAACATATTTAGCATTTTTAGATTCTATGATTTTTGATTCTAGATACTTTAAATTTGAAGACCTAACATCTCTCGCAAATTTAAACATGAATTCAGGAATAAATTCCTCCACAATTTTTTCTTGTAGAAGATCTATATCAGAAAAATGCACTCTTATGGCAAATTGATAAATTGCATTTGATAATTCAAACGAATTATGATTTTTACAACATAAAAGACCGTGTTGTAATAACTTCGTATCCGAAAATTCTATTTTAGCTGCAAAATCTGTGATTCCGGATAAATTACCAGTTTCAATAACGGCTGTCTGTAAACGTGTTACATAATAAGTATCTTGCAGATCTGATGCTAACTTAGTCATATGGTTAGCATCATTATTTTTTATAACAGATGTTACTATCTTATCAATATTAGCATCCAGTACATTTTCAGCAAAATCGCAAATTAAATCAATATCATTACTGTTACATATGAGATCTCCAAGTCTATCTATATTTGCTCCATTAACATGTATTGCAAATTCACAAATATATTCAATAGAATTTGTCTCACATATTGCATCTTCTAATTTTCCAATATCAGCCCCTTTTATATTACTAGCAAAATTAGCAATATTTTCTGCCTTATATGAATCGGATTCCATATTTAGGGACACTAGGTCTGGTTTCTTAAAATCAATTAATGCTTTTTGTAATAATTCAATATTTGCATTTTTCACATCACGAGCAAATAAGAAAATAAAGTTTAATTCATTACTATCAATAATTGCATCTTCTAATTTTGCAATATTTTTAACCTTAATATCCTTTGCAAATCTATAAATGTACTCACCTTCACCATGGTCAATAACTATATCTTGTAATGTTAGTATGATTTTGCCATACATTGGTTCCTTATAAGATAATAATTTAACAAAATGACATACCTTATTTAAGTCAATCGGACATGATTGAAGTATGTTACTAAGTTTTTTAAAATTTTTCAGAATCATATTAATTTAAATTTACATACGCATGATTTTAACCATTTCAAAATCATCAAGAATGTCAGTAATTTCTGATTCTTTTACTTCAATTTTAAATTCTCTTTTTATGCCTATACTATCAATGTTATTGATATTATTGCTTGTAATATGGTACATATTACTAGATGTGTCTTCTTCTGATTCTGATATACTATCAAATGTGTTCATAAATGCATCATTATTTGATTCAGGAACACTAGAACGTAAAAGTTCCATGTTTGCCCCTTTAACATTTTTTGCAAAAAGATAGATATAATCAGCGTCTCCTCTTTTAATTATTGCTTGTTGAAGTTTTTCAAGGTTAGCATTTTTAACTAATAACGCAAAAGTGTATATTGGTTCAGGATCATCATTATTAATTATGAATGATTGTATTAGTTCTAGATCTACTCCTTCTACGTTATTTACAAATCGTACAATATACTCAGTATTAAATTTATCTAACAATATATGTTGTAACGCCAATATAATTTCATCGTATTGGCGTTCTTCATTATTTAACGATTCTGCGAATTTAATCGCTAGATACGGATTAAATTCATCAAGTACCCTTTTTAGATTTTGTAAATCATTTTTGGTCATGAGTTACTAACGCTATATCTAAGATTTCAGTTTCACTTACAGCGTCTTTAATTTCATCTACAATTTATGACTCCATAATTTCATTTATTACATATGACTGCAATAAATTACTAATTTCTTCTTCTTTAATTTCTATGCACGAATCATATCTATGATTAAATCTACCAATGATTTCTTGTCCTCCAATTATACGAATTGCTTTTTTTAAAAGTTCTTTATTAGCGTTCTTTACTCTAAACGCAAATTCATACATATACTCAGTTTGATTCGATTCGATTATCTTATCTTGTAAAAGTGATACATTAGCACCTTTAACATTTCGGGCAAAATAAAATATATATTTAGCGTCCGCAATTCTAATTATTGCAGATTGCAGAAGTTCAACGTCTGCTTCATCAACAAGAAGTGCAAATTCATACACAATTAATGCATTATTTGATTTAATTGTTGCAGATTGTAGAAGTTCTACATCTAATCCTTTAATACAAGACGCAAATTTAGATAAATAAATTGAATTATCATCTTTTAAAACTTTAGAACAAATATAACTAGCATCAGATTCTTTAATATTTAAAGCAAATTCATACATGTATTTATGATCACCAGTCTGACAAATTGTAGTCTGCAAAAATTCAATATCTGCTCCTTGTACAAATTTAGCAAATTTATATATGTATTCAGCATCACCATTCATGCAAACTGCAGTTTGCAAAAGTTCAATGTTTGTACATTTTATATTATTAGCAAAAAGATATATGTAACGAGAATTACCTGACCTTATTATTTCAGATTCCAGAAGTTTAACGTCTGCATTTTTTATTTCATTGGCGAATTTATAAATGTACTCAACGTTACCCGATTTGATTATTGCTGATTGTAATAATCCTACATCTGCACCATCAACTAATTTAGCAAAATTATGCATTGATCTAGCATTATTACTATCAAGTATTATTTGTTGAAGTCTATTCTTATCTGATTCTTTCACCATGCTGGCAAATTTAACTACAGAGTCACAATTCGATTTTTTTATTACAATGTCTTGAATGATTGATATTATCTCATTAAATTTGATTTCGTTTTTATCAAGATTCTTGACAAACCCTATAATTTCATCCATATTGAATGAACCATTTAACGCTCTTTTAAGTTTCTGGAATTGTTCCGTATTCATGGTTCTTATATGCATTCTTTAGCACACAGGTTGTCTTCTCTGTACTCATCCTCATCATCCAGCCCACACGCCCGGGCCAACCAATCGGAGATTGGTTGAGGAATCTCCGGCGCCTCCGGACCATACTTGACATCGTCCGGAGGAAGGCGACGGACGATGCGTCCGACCGCTCGCGACGCCGCGTATGCCGTGTCGGTCTCTTCTTCCGTTGGAGACACGGTCAAATCTACGAACGATCCCCAACCGATCATCAGATCCGCCACCGACGGATCGAACAGGTCATACGGATCGGACCTCCTCGTCTGCGGCAACGACGGCCGGTCGCGATCGGCATCCTCCATGCTGTCGTACAGCCATTCCTCACGACCCCGCAACAACTGCAGGCATGAGCCCGCCTCTCTCTGGGACGCGTAATACCTGGCGTCTGTGAAGCTGTGAAACCAAAGGGTTTCTCCTCGCAACTCAAGTCTGCAACTCATATATCCTCCTTCTCCGGCCTACACGGCCGGCTCAATCCTGCCAGGTTACGTCACCGCGCTCAATCCTTCCGAGGCTGTATCAGCAGTTTGGTAGAATGGGTAGGACATGTAGATCCTACCGAGCAGTCTATAACCAATCTTCTTCCTCCTTCATGGTGCTTATGATTTCATAATATTATTGATAGTATATTCATTCAATAACGATGTGATTTCATCAGGGTTTACTTTTATTACACCTATTTTCTCATCTGTTTCAAAATTAAATACATCATCCTTAAACTTTTTAATGTACTCAATTGAATCCGTTTTGATTATGGCATCAACAAATTCTGATAAATTTACTCCATGAATTTTATAGGCAAATTTATATATGAAACATGCATCCATGATTTCCAATATTGCATCACCTAGAAGTTTGATGTTTGCACCAGGAATATACCATGCAAAATTATAAATATGTTCAGCGTCGCAAGTCTTTACGATTTCAGCGGACAGATAATCAATATCCGCTCCGAAAACTTCACGAGCAAAAGATAATATGTGCCTTGCAGAACCAGTCGAACAAATTGCTTTCTGGAATAGGTCAACGTCTATACCGGCAATATTAGAAAAATTTAGCATATGATTTAAATTTGAAGTATTACATACTGCTATTGAAAGTTCTTCAATGTCCGCTCCTTTAACATTATGCGCAAATTCATATATGTATTTAGCTCTATTTGAAGCGCAAATCGCTGAACCCAGAAGTTTCTTATTTGATGTACTTATGTTTAACGCAAATTTATATATGAATTGTTCACTACAAGATTTGATTATTGCTGATTGCAAAAGTTCAATGTTTGCCCCATAAACATGAAGAGCAAAATTATAAATATTCTCAGCGTTGTTGGTTCTTATGATCGCAGATTCTAATTTTGATATGTCTACTCCTGTAACATTACGAGCAAATAGGTATATGTGATGTGATCCATCACTATTACAAATTGCTGAGCTTAAAAGCTCTTTATCTGCTCCATTTACGTTTAATGCAAATTTATATATGAAGTTTAAACTACCAGATTTGATTATTGCTGATTGCAGAAGTTCAATATCAGCACCAGGAACTATGCAAGCAAAATTATATAACGTTAATTCTTCGCAAACATTAACCAATGCATTTTGCATTAGTTCCATGTTTGCTCCATGAATGTTCATTGCGAATTGATATATGAATTCAGGATACGAACTTTTTAAAATTAAAGATTGTAGAAGTTCAATGTTTGCATCAGGTATGCGTAACGCAAACTTATATATAAATTCTGAATCACCATGATCCATAATTTCTTGTTGAATTTGATTGATATTGGCATTTTTAACATTTTTTGCAAATCTGATTAATAAGTCATATCTATGATTTTTAAATATGATTTCGTGTAAAGTTTCAATGATTTTATCATATTTGAATTCTGAAACATCCAGAAGTTCAGCGAATCTTACTGATTCATCTGCATCCCTAGATTTAAGTATGTTGCGTAATTTGATTGATTCAATTCTGTTCATTCAAGTTTCCATAACTTCTTTCATCTTGAAATAATTCAATACCGAATCAATTTCCGATTCGGTTGCGTAATTTTTTTCTAATCTCTCTTTTCTTAATGAAATATCTGCATCGAACCTTGGTATGGAATCAGGTTCCAATTTCATAATTGATTCACGAATTGCTGAAACATCTGCGCCATGAACATTTAAAGCAAATCTAGACATTAATTTAATATTTCCGGATTCAACTATCACTTTTTGTAATGATGGAATATCTGCACCAGGAATATTATTGGCAAAAGAGTAGATGTTATATGTACTACCAGTCTCTATAATTGCTTTTTGAAGTCTTTCAATGTTAGCCCCTTTAACATGTAACGCAAATCTGAAAATGAACTCGGGCCGGTCATGTTTACACACATAAGATTCAAAAATTTTTAGATTCGCACCATGAACATTCGTTGCGAATTCTATAACTGAATCATCATCTTTTTCTTTTATTATCATGTTTTGCAAGATCATGATAATATCAAGATACTTCACTCCTTTACGATCTAGATCTCGGGCAAAATCTACTGCCTCTGATGAATCTTTATTTTCAAGAATTTGTTTTAATTCTTCTAAGTCAGTTGAGTCCATCATAATTCCATCAGTTCTTTTATCTTGAAGTTATCAATCACGAAACCGATTTCATTTTCTGATACTTCATTAATTAATTCATCTTCCGTGCACATGAGATTTTTCTTGAAATCAGATATGAATTCTTGTGACCTGGTTTTAAGTATCATTCTTGAAAACTTTTTCAAGTTAGCTCCTTTTATGTTATGTGCAAAGAAATATACATATTTTGCATACACAAAACTAAAATCTAGATTTGATATGTCAAATATATCAATTTCTCTAAATATCGCTTCTTGAAGATTTTCTATGTTGATATTTTTAATGTGCGATGCAAATTCATATATCAGTTTACAATCTGAAGTTTTACAAATTGCTGATTGTAATTCTACTATATTGGCTCCTTTAACATTTAAAGCAAAACTATAAATTTGAAGAGCGTCAGAAGTTTTACATATCGCAGAACAAAGACGATCTATACTAACCCCTGGAATCTCAATCGCAAGTCTATATATATCGTAAGCTCTACCTGACTTAATAATCAATGTCTCTAGACTCTTTAAATTTGCAAGTTCTATATTGTATGCAAATTTATAAATCATTTCAAAATCATTGAACTTCTCAATTGCTTTTTGAAGCTTCTCTATGTTTGCACCAGGAACATCAAGAGCAAAATGATAGATATCTATAGCTTTACCATGATTACATACTACTGATTCTAATTTTTTAACGTTGCAACCATTTACAGTTCTTGCAAAATCAATGATCGTATTCATTCTTTTGGTTTTGCATACCATATCTTCAAGAAGCTTGATATCTGCACCTGGAATCGATTTTGCAAATTCATACATGTGTTCAGAATTATTTGAATCTATGATTGCTTGTTGAAGTCTTTTGATGTTGGCACCTTTGATGTTTAACGCAAATTGGATAATGTGTGTACCGCCCCCATATTCACACATTTCTTTTTCTAATTTCCTTATATTAATCCCTTTAACATTAAGAGCAAATTTATATGTCCATTCAGATGCATGAAGGTTACAAATCGCATCTTGAAGTTTTTCAATATTGGCACCCTTGATGTTTAACGCAAAATCATAAATTGAATTTTCATCATCAGTTTTACAGATCGCATCTTGAAGTCTTTCAATATCTGCACCTTCAACGCTCAGGGCAAATAAATAATAAGACTTTCCCATTCCTTTACCAAGTATTGCATCTTGAAGTCTTTCAATACTTGACTTTCGTAAACGACAGAATCTTATGATGCTTTTACAATTTACATTTGTAGCAAGTATTCTTTCAAAAGCTTCAAGTATTGTACTATAAAGAATCTCATCATGGTTTAATGATTCTGCAAATTGTATTATTTTAGAATAATTTCTGGAATTTAGTATATTTCGTAATTCATCTAATTTTGTTTTTGTCACGATTTCATCACTTCTTTCATCATAAACATTCTTAATTCTTTAGTGATCTTATTTTCATCAACTTCTCCAGTTTTTATTTTCTTGTGCCCTAGACAGTCTTCGATGAATTTTTCGATGAATTCATCAGAATCAGTATTAAAAATTGCTTCGTAACATTTATTCAAGTCTACATCTTCATAATTTGAAGCAAATTTATAAATATATTCAGCATTTCCATATCTACAAATAATGTCTTCTAATTCTGACATATCAATTCCCGGAACTTCTATCAATTCATATATATACTCAATATTGTTTATTTGAAAAATTCTAGACTTGAGTTTCTGAATATTTGCCACTTTAACATTTTTTACAAATAAGCAGATATGACGTGCATCATTAGTATCGCAAATAGCACTTTCTAGTTTTCCAACATTTGCTCCAGGAATATTAACGGCGAATGAAAATATATATTTTGCGTTTCTAGTTTCTATGATTGCATCTTGAAGCCTTTCAATATCGTGAGTATTAACGCTATACACGAAATCATACATGATTTTTGCGTCTTTAGTTTCTATAATTACGTCTTGAAGCCTTTCAATATTGGCCCCTTTCACATACTGCGCAAATTTTCTTATATCATTACCTGATCTAGTTTTTATAATTGCTTCTTCTAATTTTTCAATATTAGCCCCTTCAACATATTGCGCAAATTTAATAATATATTCTTTCTCCACGGATCTTATTACTGCATCTTGTAATCTTTCAATGTCTGCTCCTTTAATTCCATGTGCAAATTCATATAAATATTTAGAATTCATATATGAATTTACACGAAGTATCGCATCTTGTAATCTTTCAATATCGGCTCCTTTAACATTTTGTGTAAATTCATATATGAATTTAGTACTTTTAGTTTTACAAATCGCTTCTTCTAATTTCTCAATATCAGCTCCTTTAATGTCTCTAGTAAACTTATATACTGCATGACCGTCTCCTTCATTAATAACTTTTTCTTGAATTTTTTCAATATCAGCACCCTTAATACTGGACGCAAATTTTATTAATTCATTAAAATCAATATGGTCAATTTTTAACAGTATTTCCTGAAGAACTTTAATAATTTCATCATATTGAAATTCTTCAGGAGATAACTCTTTAGCAAATTTTAATATTATTATAGATCCTACACCAGGAAATGAACTATTATTTCTTAGTATTTCCTGTAAAGATGCGAAAAGTTCATTAGTCAATTTAAGATTCCATAACTTCGTTTATATTGAAATTATCTAATATCGTTTTTACTTCTTCCTCATCAACCTTCGGAAAATGTCTGGTATCAATCAATGATTGATTGGCTCCATGAATATTCAATATGAATTCATATTGAAATCTATAATCAATGATTGCATCATAATTTTTACAATTAACTATCGCATATTGAAGTTTTTCTATATTGGCCCCTTTAATGTCTCTAGCAAACTTATAAATATTCTCAGAAATTTCAGAGCTAATTACCACATCCTGTAATTTTTCAATATCAGCACCAGGAATATTCAATGCGAAAAGATGTGAAAAATGACTATTATGATTTTTACAGATTACTTCTTGAAGTTTTTCAATGTTAGCCCCTTTAATATCCTTGGCAAATCTATATGCTTCTTCAGAACTATTTTTATGTAAAATGATTACTTCCTGAAGTTTTTCAATATCAGCTCCATACACTTTTAAAGCAAACTCATATGCATATTCAATATTATCACGTCTTATTACCTCATCTTGAAGTTTTTCAATATCGGCTCCATGCACTTTTTCAGCAAAGTCTAGAATATCCTGTACCGGATAAAATATGATTAATTTTTTCTGTAAACATTCAATAATATTTTTATAATTTGCATCTCTAATATCTAGCCTGCTTGCGAATCTTGATATGTCAACATATTTTACGCCAGTCTCAGTTTCAAGTACGCTGTGTAAAATTTGCATTTCATGCTTGTTCACATAAAATCGTACAAATATTGAATATTGATCTACTCCATGATTTCATTGATCTTGAAATCATTTATGAAATCTTGTAAATCAGAATCAGGTATTTCATACTTATCTATGGACGGAGCATTAAAAACATTATTTTTAAATCTTTCAATCGTTTTAACGTCTTCTGTTTTACTAATACCAATATATAACTTATTTAAATCAGCACCATTAACATGAACTCCAAACATATACATGTAAGTTGCATCTTTTGCCATACAAATAGCATCCTGAAGTTTCTCAATATCGGCCCCTTTAACATTTAATGCAAATTCATAAATCATTTTAGGATCATTTACTTTAATAATCTCATCCTGAAATTTGCTTATATTAATATTTTGAGTAAATCGAGCAAATTCATACATGTCTTGAATTATTCTTGATTTACATACTGCATCCTGAAGTTTCTCAATATTAGCCCCTTTAATATGCCGTGCGAACATGCACAGATAATCATTATTTTTTAATGAAATTACCGCATCCTGAAGTTTTTCAATATCGGCCCCTTTAACATTTAATGCAAATTCATAAATATACTTAGCTGATCCTGTATCTATCATATATGATTGAAGTTTCTCAATATCAGCTCCATATATATTTCTTGAAAATCTTATAACTAATCGTACATTCGAAAATCTAGAAATAAGTATATTTTGAAAGATATCTATCAACTCCTTACGTAGTTGATCTTCAACTATCATGTTTTCAGCAAAGAAAACTATTCCATATGCATCTTTCTTTTTCAGAATTCTACTTAAATCTATTAATTTTTCAGAAATCATTAAAATGAATTACAATCAGGACAACTTCCAGAATCCTAATGAATCATCATCAGATGATACTCCAAAATAATACCCTTCTGGAGCATTATTATTTAGGACGTCAAAAAGTGTATTATTTATCAAACATTCACATTCGACATCGTCCCACCATGAATGATCCTCATCATCAAAAACGCCATCCGGAATAGATTCGGCATGAAAAACATGCGGTTGTACAATATAGGCCAATTCAAGAAGTGCAGGCAAAAGATCCTGAGATCTCATAGTTCCGGAAATTGGATTATAGTATCCTGAATACTTAATATTATCTAGAACGTTCTTCATTTTGATCCTCCACTTGACATATGTGAGATCGAAATGAATTTCCGTCTGGTTTAATATTTATTCAAACATATCATCATCTTCAAATAATTCACCTCCAGCATCAGGTCTAGTATCGAAACATTCTATATCATCATTTTTAAGATGAGTATGAGTTGAAGTCATTGATTCATCTTGACCAAATTCTGCCGACATTCCGAGAGTTTCAAGATTCTCTCCTTGAGCAATTGCTACGCGTATTGCTATGATTCTTAAATTCATTTCAAAAACCCCACCCTAAAAACCGCTTAAAAAACAAAAATTTGAAATGAATAAAAGCAAAATATTAAAATTTAAATAAACGCACATGCGCGTTCATGCGCATGTTTATAAATTCCGAAGCAATTTTAGGGTGGGGTTTTATAAATTCCGAAGCAATTCCGAAGCAATTCCGAAGCAATTTATAAATTGGGTTTTATAAATTCCGAAGCAATTCCGAAGCAATTCCGAAGCAATTCCGAAGCAATTTATAAATTTGGTTTAATGAATTCCGAAGCAATTCCGAAGCAAATTTAGGGTGGGTTTTTATAAATTCCGAAGCAATTCCGAAGCAAATTTAGGATGGGTTTTTATAAATTCCGAAGCAATTCCGAAGCAATTTATAAATTGGGTTTAATGAATTCCGAAACATTCCCGAAGCAATTTATGAATGTGTTTTCAATATGATTTATTCAGATCCATATGAGTAGTTTTTTACCCACTAGTACACATTAATTAATAAAACACTAATATATTAAATTACTAGATTCGATATAGATTAAAGATGTATCGTTCTTGAGCGGAACAGTATTTGTAAATTACCATAAATACTGTTCCGGTAGTAATATACCGTAAAATCAATAAACGACTTTCATGATACCTTTCTGTCCAAGAACGATATTATGAAAGTCGTTTATTGTAGGTTTACATATAGACAGTGTAATTCTGATTATGGAAAACTCAAAAACTTTCAGAATGTTCGAAAAGATTTCAGATATCCATACTGACCTAGTAGAATTAACTGATTTTGAATCTGATGGATATTGTAAGATAATCATTTATGATGATGTAGAAAAATTTTCACGTAGAATCCGCGTTATTGAATCTGAATCTGAATCTGAATCTGATATGGTAAGTATTAAAAATACTAATCCATCCTATCCGGACGAAATAATAATAACTCCTAGAGCTAGTGCTATTCTTGCCATAATACTTTATTCATAATTAAATTCACTTCTAACTATATATGTAAATGTCTTTACCACCTGAAATAATAGAAGTAAATGGTACAAAACATTGGTATATCAATGATAAGCGTCATCGGGAAGATGGGCCAGCAATAGAATATGCTAATGGTCGTAAAGAATGGTATCTGAATGGTAAACTTCATAGGGAAGATGGTCCAGCAATAATAAGTGCTGATGGACGTAAAGAATGGTATCTTTATGGGAATAAAATCAAATATAATCCAGCAACTTGGAATCGAAAAGTTAAAGAAAATCAAGTTAAAAATATTATGAATACATAATTTAAATGATCAATTTAAAATCAATAGCAAGTAAGATAGCTTCAAATCATACATATATTACGTCTTCATCACC
>ENA-ORDP01000352-ORDP01000352.1-marine-sediment-metagenome-genome-assembly--contig:-NODE-352-length-31187-cov-4.574072_pt1 | contig 31187 bp, 28 predicted proteins | sample MGYA00248627_ERZ508539 | MGnify/ENA primary metagenome ERZ508539 (study PRJEB26208, sample SAMN05571518) | marine sediment metagenome | biome: deep sea; feature: Hydrothermal vent; material... | reverse complement strand
AATTCATACAGCTGATACTTTTTTGAAACAGTTTCAGGTCGTTCTCGCTTTTAACGACAGAAGCTAATTCGCTTACGACTTGCAACAGGTCTTTTTCAGCCTCTATTATCAGCTCCCGAAGCTCCCCGGCTAAAGCCCTGACTTCCGTAACGATAACGGAAAACGACATTCCTTTGTCGCCTAACCGGTGTGACGCCAGTTTTGCGTTAAACGACATCAGATGGATTCGATCAAGCATAGGCGTCAACTCCGCAAAAGCCCTGCTAATCCCAATCGCCTGCGAGCGCGCCTTCGCGACACTATTTTCTATTCTAGCCATAAGGACTTATGAGAACCTCTGATAATCCATTTTCGCTGTAAACGGCTGTAAAAGGCGCCATGTCAGAAAAGTAGCGGAGGCCCGCCAATCATGGCTCTGGCTATGTTATGGCTTGCGTTGCTTGACAAAACCTTCGCGTCAACTTGAGCTTCTTTTTCAATCGCTCTGTAAACATCCCACGCAAGGCGGATGTCGCCAATAAAAATCCCCCCGGCGACTCTGCCCTCTTTTATTATTATCTTGTTATAAGCGTCCTTGCCCGTTTCAATCCTGATATGCTCATAACCATCCTCTCGCGGCGCGTTAAAGGCCCCCACCACCGCGTAGATTGATTTATAGGCGTGGCTTGCGTTAAAAAAAACCTTTTCCTCAAAGTCGGCCCCGGCCCCGGTCATGTTGGCCCCGGCGGCCCTTCCCTGGCTTGCGGCGGTAAGCCATGTGCGGCATGGAACAAACTTTGCGCCTGCTTTGCGAACGGCTACGTCACCGGCGGCGTAAACATCGTCAACGTTCGTCTTTAGCTGTCCATCAACTATTACGCCCCGGTCGGTCTCGATTCCAGACTCTTCAAGAAACTCTATGTGAGGCTTTGCGCCGATGGCGATTCCGACAAGCCCGGCCGTAAGCTTCTCGCCCGATTTTGTGACTATCCCCGTGGCGCGGCCGTTCTCTCCGGTAATCTCCGACAATTCGGAGCCGAACGCCACCCGAACGCCATCCGCCTCCATTTGACGCTGTATCAGCCGCCCTCCCTCTTGATCGAACAGCAGTTCCAATACTTTATCGCCCCTTATAAGGAGCGTGGTTTGAACGCCCAGATTGTGCAAGTCCTCGACGAACTCCACGCCCAGAATACCGCCGCCGACAATCACCGCCTTTTTGACATTCTCTTTTTTAACAAGCTCGATGGTTTTGCGGGCGCAATTAATTGAGCGGTAGGTGACAACTCCCTCAAGATCGGCTCCCGGCCAGGGGGCTTTGAATGGCCACGCTCCTGTGGCGATCAGAAGACTGCCATACTTGTCCATTCGTCCACTTTGGCATAAGACTTCTTTACAGCCCGTGTTCACCCGGACAGCTTTTTCGCCTAATACATCGATCCGCAGATCTTTCGCCCACGACGCAGGCTTTGCGTATAGCTCTTCTTCGGATATGGCGCCTTTTATATAAAAAGCCATGGCCGCCCTGAAATAAAAGGGAAAAGACTCGGCGTTATAGATGGTTATCTGGCCGTCGGGATCGAGTTTTCTTATCGACTCCGCCGCGCATACTCCGGCGACGCCGGAACCGATAATCAGATACTTTTTCATTTTCGTCTCATCCGGTCATGGACGAGGCTTACTATATCGACAATTTCCAAACCAGAGCCTTCGGCGCTTTTAGAAAAAGACTCAAGACATGTGACGCACTCGACGACCATAGTCCTGGCCCCGGTGGCTCTGGCCTCGTCGAACCGGCTTTTATGTATCTTTTTTAATATCTCAGGATCGTTGTGAAGCCCCCAGTAACCGCAACAATAGGTGTCTTTTTGCCCCGACCTTTCCATCTCTACTGATGGACTCAGATGGTCGAGCAGTTCGCGGGCAGGCTCCGGCATGCCCAGCTTTCTGCTTATGTTGCATGAATCGTGAAACGTAACCCTGGTATCGGATTTTGTCAGGCTCAGCCTGTCCTTGAACATGTTCAGCCACATGGGAGTGGTTAAAGCCTTGAATTTCATCTTGTACTTCGCGTTGACTTTGTTCAGCGACATGTAACATTCGGCGCAACCGGTTATCACATACTTAGGGTCAGATTTTTCTATCCACTCTTTTAAATGCTCATGATAATCCTCCGCCTCGCCTGTCCTTCCGGCCAGAAGAGACGGCCACCCGCAACAGCTTTTCAATCCACCCAACACTTCATAATCGACCCCCAGGTAATCCGCGATATCGAGACACTGAACGGCAGACTCTTCTTTTGTGAAGATATAGCATCCAAAATAAAAAAGATATTCGCTCTTTTTAAATTTGTCCTTGTCGATATGTCTGGCCAGCTTTTCGTATTTCGGTTTATCGGTCTCTGAAAATTTCCATTTCGCTTTCATAAACGTGTTAAACGCAGTCCGGCGCAGAGGGCTTTTGTCGAAACCTTTCAGGGCGAAGTATTTGTGGTGGGACAAGGGCGACTTGCCCGAAGAGGCCATTTTCTCTTTGAGCCCAAGCATCATGATCGACCTGCCTGCGATCGTCGGGCAGACGGAATCGCACCTGCCGCACTGCACGCAATCCCCGGCGAACTTCAAAGTGGCCTCGGTAAGGCTTGTTCCCGGTTTGGACGCCTCGTTCAATTCGGCTATGGTCAGCTCTGGATCGACCACCGGGCACACTTTCATGCACTCATCGACCCCTATGCAGTTTTTCAGGTTAAGCTTGTTCCACTCGGCAAGTTGCTGGCTGAACGTTTCTAGAGCCACTGGTTTTCCCCGTTTATTTATCTGGGCGGCGGTATAGCCGTATAACCATTCTTACTTTCGGTTTGGCGCCTGTCAAGAAAACATCTGGAAAAATAATTAACCACTGGCGTAAAAGGTCTTAAATCAGCTATTTTATCTATTATGAGGCAAGAAACCAGGATTCGCGTTTATGGCGGCAAAAACGGATTTGCGGCGTCGCATTTTCTTGTGGGCATGGGCAAATGCGAACGTCTGCACGGACATAACTATTCTGTCACGGTAGAAATATGCGGCGAGCCGGATGGCAACGGCGTTATTATCGATTTTCACGATCTCAACCTGGTGGTAAGCAAGGTATGTCAATCGCTCGACCATAGAGTGTTGATCGCAAAGGACGAGAAAAGATATAAATTGCGCGCAGGTGAAAGCGAAGTGGAGGTTGTATTCGGGAAGAAACGTTTTTTGTTCCCTGCGGCGGATTGCGTCATCGTGCCGGTCAACGCCACCACAGTCGAAAAAATATCCTGTTACCTCCTTGGTGAAATTTTAAAAGAGCTTGATAAAGGCTCTTACGCTGGCCTTAGGTGGATAGAAGTTGGCGTAAGCGAAGGTTCGGCGCAGATGGCGTTATGCCGCAGTGAGCTTGTATAAAAAATGAATTTTTTGCGCTCATTTTTTCCTGGCCGGTTGAGGTTGAAAATTCAGGTAAAATATAAGAGAATGACAAGCTGTCATCGCCGGGGGGTAATTAATCAAATCTTAAGCTTCGATTGTTATCGTTTGCCGTATAAGGGTTATTAATGGCTTTGGCTCCAGGTGAACCGGTAAAGCTGAATTTTTCATAACGGAAGGTAGTTTTTAATGACGGATAGAATTAACAAAATCGCGAAAAAATTCGCCTCCAGTGATTCAGAGCATTTACAGGAGGCCATTGGGGAGATAAAGAAGCTTTCGGATCTTTCCAAGGAGGAGAACAAAGAGCTTGCGTCTGGGATTTCCACGATTTTTTACCATGATTACACAGGTAACGAGCCGCTTAAACAGGTGGTGATGGAGGCCGAGAGCCTGATGGTCTCTTTAGGGGATGGCGCGGCGGAGGTCGCCATGGATCAGCTGTCGCAGGCCGATCCCGATTCTGTGAGGCATTTCGCCAGAATCCTCGGTTCTATCGGCGGGTCGTCGGTCGATCTTGTTCTCGGCGGGCTCAAGCAATATAAAGACGATCAGTACATTCTCACCAGCATGCTTCGCGCCGCAGGATGTTATACAGGCGCCGACGCGCTAAAATTTCTGCCCTCTGTTCTGGAATACGCCGCCTCGCCCAACGTGCAGGTCAAGTCCTCGGCTCTTTACTGTCTTGGGAGGATTTCCAACCGCCTCGATAGCTCGGCCATAGGAGAAAAAGAACGTGAAAAAATGTTCGATACCTGTTTTGCGGCCCTTCCCGATCCCAAGGCATTGACCAGGCTACATGCGATAAAGGCCATAGGAAAAATGCTGTGTAATTCGTATCTTACGGAAAAACAGGTCGCAAAATCCCATAAAGCCTTCAGAGCCGCGCTTGGGCTCGACGATTACGAATGGGATGTCGCCTATATCGTAAGAAACGAGGCGGAGCATTATCTTCACCTTTGCAGATCGGGAGAAAAACAAAACGGCAAATCTAAAGCGAGCGTTTATAAGCAGGATTTCACAATTCTTACAAAAAAAGAACTCTCCCCGAACACTTATCATTTAAGAATAAGCGCCCCTTTACTGTCGGCGAAAATCAAGGCGGGCCAGTTTGTCATCATCCGGCCCAACAGCCATAGCGAAAGAATCCCTCTTTCCATTTGCGGGTGGGACAGGGAAAAAGGATATATAGAGCTTATTATCATGGCCGCCGGGCGGACATCCACCGAAGCGACGCAAAAAGAGGTGGGAGACAGCTTTGTGGATATGGTCGGGCCGCTGGGACAGCGCTCCCATGTGGCCAAGTACGATGGCGCCTGCGTGATGATCGGCGGGGGATACGGCACAGGGGCCATAATTCCCACTGCCAGAGACTTAAGAGATATGGGAAACCGCGTCATCGGCGTCGTGGGCGCCAGGGAAAAAAGCCTTTTGATTATGGTTGATGAACTGCGCGAAGTGTGCGACGAGGTTTTTATCACGACCAATGACGGATCGGAGGGAATAGAAGGGTTTGTAACGCACGCCCTTGAGAAAATTGTGGAGAAAGAAAAGGTCTCCACCTCGCTTGCCGTCGGGCCTGTGCCTATGATGATCGCTGTCTCCAAAATGACAAAAGAAAAAGATATTGAATGCTGGGTCTCGCTCAACGCCATCATGGTGGACGGCACCGGCATGTGTGGCGCCTGCAGGGTCAGCGTGGGCGGCAAAACCAGGTTCGCCTGTTTTCATGGTCCCGATTTCAACGGGCACGAGGTCGATTTCGACCAGCTTATGAAAAGGCAGAAAATGTTTGTGGACAAAGAAAAAATCGCCATGGAAGCGATGAAACTATAGGAGACGACCCCTTTATGTCTGGAGAAAAAAAAGAACTGTCAGCTAAAGAGCGAATGGCCAAACCGCGCAACGAAATGCCGTTGCATAAAGCCGCTAAACGAATACTCAATATGGACGAAGTGCCTGTAGGATATTCTCTCAAGCAGGCGATGGACGAGGCGTCCCGATGCATTCAGTGCAAAAAACCGGTCTGTATCGGCGGTTGCCCCGTTGGAATCGATATCCCTAAATTTCTGAAACTTGTCGAGGAGGGGGATGTTAAAGCGGCGGCCAGCAAAATCAGAGAGACCAACTTCCTTCCCGCCGCCTGCGGCAGGGTCTGTCCCCAGGATAAACAGTGCGAGGCTGTCTGCATTGTGGGAAAAAAGAACGATCCGGTGGGCATTGGCAACCTGGAGCGTTTTGTCGCCGATTACGAGCGGGAGAACAATCTTCCGCGTATACCGGAAATCGCGCCTTCCACCGGCAAAAAGGTGGCTATCATCGGCTCCGGGCCGTCCGGGCTTACGTGCGCTTACGAACTGAGGAAAAGAGGGCATGACGTGATAGTTTTCGAAGCGTTCCACCGGGGCGGCGGCGTGATGGTTTACGGAATCCCCAGGTTCAGGCTTCCTCTTGAAATTATTGACGAGGATTTAAAGCTCCTCGAAGATATGGGTGTCGCCTTATGTTATGACATGATAATCGGTAAAATCCTGACGCTCGACGACCTGCTGGGAAAAGAGGGGTTCGACGCGATATTTATCGGAACGGGAGCCGGGCTCCCGAAAATGCTTGGCATTCCCGGCGAAAACCTGAACGGAGTCTATTCGGCCAACGAATACCTGACCAGGATATACATGATGCACGCCGACAAGTTTCCTGAATACACGACGCCTCTTTATCAAGGCAAAAAAATGGGCGTTATCGGGGCCGGCAACACCGCCATGGACGTACTGCGAACCGGGAAACGGCTGGGCGCAAAGACAACCTGCTATTACCGGCGCTCGCGCGAAGAGGCTCCCGCCAGAACCGAAGAGCTTGAGCACGCGGAGCAGGAATTTATCGATTTCAAATGGCTGTCAAACCCGATAGAGTTTATTGGCGACGAGAATAATTTCGTAAGAGCGATCAAGTGCGACGTGATGGAGCTTTCGGACCCGGATGAGTCTGGCCGCCGAAAACCGGTTCCTACAGGCGATACGTTTATCGACGAGGTGGACACAGTGGTTTTCTCGCTCGGATGCGACGTCAACCCGATCGTACCGGACAGCTCTAAAGAACTGCGTGTCAACAAATGGGGCATTGTGATGGTCGATGAGACTACCTGTCATACCAGCATACCTGGCGTTTTTGCGGGAGGCGACTCGATTACCGGAGGCTCTACCGTTATTATGGCGATGGGTCACGCAAAAAACGCGGCTAAATATATGCACGAATATATGACGGGAAAGTTCGAGTACGAGCTGAATGTGCCCACGGATCCCGAATCTCCGGGTATCCAGTGGACGGGAAGATTCTCAAAAGCAAAACGTTAGGCGCAAACAAGGGGACGGTTAATCAAGCAGGCTCTTCTTATTCGGATTTTTCCGACTGCTTTTTGACGGACGCTCCCTCGACGGGCAGTTTTATTATAAAAGCGGTTCCTTCTCCCGGCTCGCTCTGTATGGTTATCTCGCCTCCATGCTGTGTGATAATCTCATAGCTTATGTACAGTCCGAGACCTGTTCCGACTCCCACCGGCTTTGTCGTAAAAAATGGATCGAATATCTTTTTTATTTTTTCTTGAGCGATACCTGGGCCGTTGTCGTAAAAAGTGAGAATCAGATATTCCGGGTTAGCCACGGTTTCAAGATCATCCCCTTCTATAACCGTGGCCGACACATCGATCAGGCCCATAAACCCCGTGTCGCCCTCCGCTCTTTTTGTTTTCACTTTATCCTCGATAGCGTCAGCGGCGTTGACCAACAGGTTCACAAACACCTGCTCCAATTTTGAAAACTCACCTTTAATTTCTTTAAGGTTCAAATAGCTTTCGGTAATTGTTATATGCTTTCGAAGCCTTGCGCGCACTAATGTGACGGCATGGCCGATGACTTCCCTGATATCCACATTCTCCGCGAACCCTCCGTCTCCTTTGTGGGCGTAATGCTTCACGCCCGCCACTATTTTCTGGATACGCTCGGTTCCTTTTAAAGCCTCGTTTATCATCTCCGGGAATTCTTTAAGGATTATTTCGCGCGCGGATTTAACATTTTTCTCAACGCTCAAATCGTCCAGTCTCGGCCTGAGCCTTTTGATATATTCATTCATCAACTGAAGGTTTGTGCGGATGAACGTGTTTGGATTGTTGATCTCGTGGGCGATACCGGCGCTTAGAACTCCGACAGTAGCCATCTTTTCCGCTTGAACCAACTGCTGAGTGCGCGCCAGCAGGCTTTCTTCAAGCTCTTTTCTATGCAAAGCCCTGTCTATGGCGTTAAGAAACTGATCTTTTTCTATCGGTTTGATAATAAAATCGCGCGCGCCTTCGCGCATGGCCTCTATGAATATCTCCATCGTGCCATATCCTGTGATAACTATTACGTCAAGCTTCTCATTGATATCTTTGATTTTCCTGATAAGCTCGATTCCGTCCATCCCTGGCATACGAAGATCGGTGATAACGAGGTCGAGCTTCCCCTCCTTTATGACTTCAAGAGCGCTTTGTCCGTCGAGGCGTAAAAAGGAGCGATAACCGGCGCGCTCAAGTAGCTTTACGATCAGATTACCGACAGATTCATCGTCGTCTACAACCAGTATCGACTGGGATTGACGGTTGTCGGGCTCTCCTTTTAACATGCCGGTTTCGTTTTTAGCGCTCAACTTTTATCCTGTGCGGGAACAATAAGAAAATTGATGAATAAATATAACCGCTGTATATACTAATTGCAACTATACGCTTATAATTCACGCTCGATCTCCTCAAGGCTCTCTATCGCCCCGGCGTGGTCTGGCTGTATCTCAATAATGGCTCTTAAAAGCTCCGCCGCTTTAGATGGAAAATCGGCGCTATAGTAGATGGTGGCGAGTTGATAGAGGGCGTTGACGTTTTGTTGATCCATCCTGATTATCCTCCTGTACAGATAGAAGGCGTCCAGAAGGTTTTTTTTCCGGTCGAATTCCTCCGCCTTTTCTCTGAAAGTCTCTATCATCAGCTCCGGGTCTTCGCTTTCAGGAATTTCATCGATGAACATTTTTTTCAGGCGCTCCATTTCATTCTCAAGAGAGGAGGCCTTACCTTCTTGCCTGGTTAATCTGGAGCGAAGTTTTTCTATCTTGCTCGTATATAAAGACGCTTCCTTTTTCAGCGCTTCGACCTCCGCTGTATCCACATTTTCTCTAAGAGCCGGTATGTCTTTCGACGTGTCACGTATTATCGCTTCAAGGCCTTTTCCTTTAATCGGCAGGCGCCCCATGCTACATCATCCTTATGTCGTCGGCCAGAACGATGTAATCGTAGGCCCCGTTGGATTTGGGAGCGTACAGCTGGATAGGTTTTCCCTTCGACGGAGCTTCGGCCAGTTTGGCGTCGAGGCGGATACGGGGCCTTACAAGGTTTCGACCGTATATGCTCTCCATTTTTTCTATCATGTTTTTGGCCAGTTTCATCCTCCGGTCGCACAACGTCGGTATAAGCCCTGTGACGCGGAGCTGTGGGTTGAGCTTCTGGTTTATCATAACGATAATGTCGCTTAACTGCTCTATCGCCGCCACTGACAGATGATGCGTTTGAGCGGGAACCATTACCTCGTCGCAGGCGACAAGGGCGTTTAAGGCAAGCAGACCGAAAGAGACCGGGCAATCCACAATAAGATATTCATACTTTCCGTTAATGTTCCTTAGTATTTCACGAAGACACGTCTCCCTGCCCGGCGTCTGGACCATCTCCACCTCTGCCCCGGCCAGCCTGACAGCCGATGGAATTAAATCGAGTTTATTAATTTTGGTATGGACTATGGCTTTGTTTATGTCAGTCTCCATGCCAAGAAGAAGCTCGTAAATAGTTATGGCGGTCTTTCCTGTGTCCACGCCAAGACATATCGAGGCGTTCGCCTGCGGATCGATGTCCACAACAAGAGTTCTGTCGCCGCGCATGGCGAGCGCCTCGCCAAGATTTACCGCCGTGGTGGTTTTGCCGGAGCCTCCCTTACAGTTTGCGATGGCGATACGGCGCGTCGGGGGGGCCATGCGCGACTTTTTACTTGTGAATGGAAAGGCCGTGAACGTCGTGGGCCGCCTCTAATATGGCCTCGGCGAAAGTAGGGTGGGCGAACAGCATCGACCCAAGCTCGGTGGCGGTCATGCCCCTGGTCAGGGCCAGGGAAGCTATGTGTATCATATCGGTCGCCCTTGGGCCTATTATATGGACGCCCAGAATACGGTCGCTTTGCCCGTCCGCTATCACTTTTACGAACCCTGCGGTCTCATCGGTGGAATGAGCCCTGGCAAGCGACCGGAAATTAAACAGGCCTGTTTTCGCCGAGTCAGGCGCCTCTTTGCTTGTAACACCGACAGAGCCGATTTCGGGGATTGTAAAAATGGCTGTTGGAATAATCATCTTCGCAGGTTCGATTTGATTACCGGCGCACAGGTAGGCGGCCAGCGCCCCTTCTTTGTACGCTGTGTACGCCAGCATGTTTTTCCCGGCCACATCGCCCACGGCGTAAATGTGATCAGCCGATGTCCGCATAAAGTCGTCGGTTAATATTTCGCCTTTCGGGCCGATATCGACTCCGGCTTCTTTCAGGCCGATGGAGCTTGTGTTGTAAACCCTTCCTATTGAAACCAGGACTTTCTCCGCGCTATAGGTTTTGCCGTCGGCGACGCGCGCCTCCACTTCTCCATTTTTTATACTCAAAGACTCTATCCGCGTCCCGGTGACAAGTTTGATCTTCTGCTTTTTCATTTCTCTTGCAATCTGGGAGGAAACATCCTCATCCTCCCTGGGCAGAACGCGGGCCCTGGACGCAACCATGGTGACTCTTACGCCAAGACGGGACAGAACGCAGGCTATTTCGCATCCGATAGAGCCGCCACCGATAATGATTATCGATTCGGGAAGGGATTCGAGCTCGAACACGGAAGCGCTTGTAAGAACCAGATGTGAATCGAGATCGAACGGACTTAAAGGCGCCGCGCCTGTGGCGATTACGGCGTGTTTAAACTTTATTTCATCGGTTCCGCTCCCGGTATTTACAGAGATCCTGTTTGGCGTAACAAATTTTCCTTTGCCTTCGAATATTTCGACACCTCTTTTTCTTAAAAGAGCTTCCAACGATTTACGAAAATTAAACACGATCTTTATCTGCCGGGCTCTCATTTTTTTATAATCCACCGAATACTCGAAAGGCTCTTTAGAAAGAGACGACATCAGCTTTGCGTGATCCACAGTTTCGGCGACGGCAACCCACGTTTTTGTAGGAACGCACCCTCGATTAAGACACGTTCCGCCAAGCTCTCCTTTTTCTATCAGGGCTACCTTAAGGCCGCTGGATACAGCTCTAAACGCCGCTGAATATCCGCCGGGGCCGCCTCCGAGAACGGCCAGATCAAATTCGCTCATAATCTTACTTTACAATTTTTATTCTCTGGAATCTTTCATTTTCTGAATCCTCCCAGGATCGATCTTTACCATAATGGATTTCTCCTGATTTACAAGAACTTTTCCGGGCGCCCCGCCTTTTGGTTTCCTGATGTTTTTAGCAAAGCAGTATGTAACTTCTCCTTTGCCCGCTTTGGCCGCTTTAGAATATTTCAACGCCAGCATGGCCGCCTCCAATAGCGTCGATTTGGGAAGCTCCGCCCGCTTTGGTAGCCGGACAATAACATGTGATCCAGGATAATCGCGCGCGTGGAGCCACAGGTCGCGGCCGTTGGCGACTTTAAACGTGATTTCATCGTTTTCCCTATCGCTACGGCCAACCAGAATGGAGTAGCCGTCCGATGAGACAAATCTTTTCGGGCCCGAAGGGCGCCTCTCCTCCCGTTTCGCCACAGATTTTCGAGCGGCGATTTGCGGAATATAATCTTTTAACTGATCCGGTCTCTGTGCGTTTTCGATGGCGGTTACGGTTTTGTCTATCCCGGCTTTTCTCGACTTTACGCCCTCCAGCTCTTTTTCAATCCTGACGATACCTTTTTCATATTTTCTATATCTTTTGTAATACCGCTGGATATTTTTTTCAGGGCTTAACGATGGATCGAGGTTAATGGTGATTACGCGCGGTGGCTGGGAATAGATGTCTTCGAGCTCGATGGACGAACCTCCCTTTTTGATCCCTCCGAAATTCACTTTCAAAAGATCGGCAAGGCGCCGGTCGTTTTTATATTTTACAAGAACGGCCTTTTCGCTTTCCAGCGCCCTACCCCTTTTGCCCGATTTTTTCAACTCCGCTTTTAGAGGGGCCAGCGCCTGGTTTTTGGCCTCTGCAAGTTTTTCCTCGAAAGCGGGAGCCTTGTTACAGCTCTCCATCTCTTTGTTAAAAGCGAACTGTCCGTCCAGGCTGGTTCTGGTTATCTCCTGTTTTTCAGATTTCAGGCCCTTTATCGGCTCAGGAGGCGAATATGTTGTCCCTGTCTGGCTCCTGGTTTTTCGGGAGAGGGCGACAGCCGTAACTTTATCATGGTTATCTAACAGATATATGTTTCCCGATGTCCCCATAAGCTCCGCTACCAGCCGGTATTCTTCTGAATGAGCTCTAAAAGCCATCGACACGATCCTGTCATTGTTCAACTGGACGATGCCGGACAACTGCTTTTTCAACAAGATTTTTTTGACCAGTCTGGAAAAATTACCGAGGTCCGATGTTTCATCCGGCGCGCCGGTAATAAGATGCGCTCTTGAGTACCGGGGAGATAGGGAAATAAGAAAGTGAAATTTGCGATTTCCTTTTCTAAATTCAAAAACCCATTCATCTCTGGCGGTCTGGAAAATTTTATTCAGGAAACATCCTTCAAGAGTATCTGCTATCTCATCGATAATTTTTCCTAGCTGTACGGCTCTAATGCTCATAACGCCTCCGGGTACAGCTTGAAAAACTCCTCAGAGAAATGTCTGCCGTTATATTCCAATATCGGTTTGAGCTCTTCCCGTCCAAAACCGGCCAGATACCGGCTGAATAGCCTGGCCGCTTTTTCATCCCCATCGTCAACAAACCAGAACATCATTGTCTTGTTATATTCCTTTAGCTCAGGCCATGTGAATAAATCCATTCCGGGCGGGCCGGCGCGGTAAAAGCTGTTGAATACTCCGAATATCTTAAGACGGTCTCCTAGAGATATCCACGATACGTACAAAGGATCGCGGTCGGGAAGATGACGGATAACCGGCTCGATCTCTCTTGCGCCCGACGCCGGGCCGAACACAAGATCGACTCCCGCGCTTAAATACCAGCCTTTCCCGTCAACGACATAAGAAAAATCGGCGGGGTTGCCGACCGCCCGGCGCTCTGCCGGCTGATATCCTTCCGGCGCCGGATATGGCTCGTTGCTCCTGAGCGCGAAACTCACTTTTGGGCGCCCGTCCTCGGGCAGGGGAATATCGCGCGCGAAAAGATAGGTGCGAAAATTGTTATGCTGACCAAGCATAAGAGCTGTGGGCGTAAGCTTGCCGTTTATATTAATCAGCGCCACGATAACAGCGCCATGAATGTCGAGCTCATGCCATTTTTCCAGGTCTCCCGCCATCCACGCCAACGCCTTTTTATAAAAAGGCAGGCGCGTCGGCAGGCCTGATCGTAAAAACACAAAATTGTATTTTATAAAAGTGAATTTAACATCCCGAACGTCAGAGCCGCGAACAAGCGGAGCCGATTCATGATATACACGGGCGTAGACTACCGGCTCCGAGGCGAAATTCTCCGGGCCCTGATAATCAAGATACAAACCGTATCTTCTTTCTATGCTTTTGAGATACTTGCGTGTGGGACTCGTGTCTACTATATCCCCTCCAGCCCGCTGGTCTCTTACAACACAATGGGGTAGATAGTCGGCGTAAAAATCTATCGGGGCCAAACCGCCGGGAGCTATGAACACTCTTGGGATAAATCGTTTCGACAGAATAATATCCGCCTCATCCTGAGAATGGCCGAAATCTCCGGGGCGCCAATCCGGGTATGTAAGGGGCTCATAGAAGCTAAGCGCACCGGCGCTCCATTTCTCTTCAGGGGCCCTTGCCACAAAAGCCAGCAAAAGCAATCCCGCCGTTAACACAATATACTTCAACCACATATTAGATGTCCGTTTTCCAGATCGAATGGTTTGAGAATAAATCCACAAGACAGATCACTCGGCTTCAAAGTATTTTCCAATAGATAAATGAGTCTGAAGAGATGTATGGTTTTCGTCTATTTTACGCCACCTGTGGTGGCTGTTCAAAGATTATATCAAACAGCTGGCCTCCCCCTTTAGGAAAAGGGCGCTGTTTTTTCCCGCCTTACCGAAGATGGGATAAGGGAAAGCGCTACTCTGCGCCAATCACGGCCCACCCGTGACGTAAGCCATCATGTTTGACAGGTCACCCGGGGGCGCATAACTCTCACGATTTTCAGACTCATTTCATGTTGGAAAAGGCTTCGTGTTGCGGTAAACATGGCCATGCTGGTATAATATATAGCTACTTACGGTAGTATCAAGATATCAATAACAAAATGTCAATAACAAATCAGCAAAACCCTTACTTATGATTTATCTGCGCCATAAGACAATTCCCACTGCTCTACAAATATGTTTACTCGAAAATAAAAAGCGCGCTCACCATGCGCCGCTTACCTTTTAATAAATGAGCGCCAGGGCCCAAAGCAAAACTCTTCAACAAGACGCTCTGGAAAACCAGAAGCTTCCCACGCAAGTTATCTGGGCGATAGTGGCGATTTGCCTGGCGCCAATTACGCTTAATCTTCTCGGTTTTGATTTTGGCGCGCATGAAGACAGTGTAGACCTGGGCGCCGTAATCGCAAATTCCCCAGGCAAAGTAACCGATGTAATGTTTTCCAAACTTGCGGGGGCGTTTACCCACACTCTTCTGGAGTGGACCGCGTTTTGCGCCGCAATTTTTACCGTTCTGCTGGCTCTGGCGCATTTAAAGATCAAGCATGATCTGGTGACCCCGTTAATAGGCGTGACGCTGTTTTACGCCGGATGCATGGACGCTTTCCATACGCTGGCGGCGGACAGGCTGATAGAAGCGGTTGCCGACAACCGTGACCTTATTCCGTTCACCTGGGCCATCTGCCGGTCGTTCAACCCCCTCATCATGGTCGCCGGAATGAGCGTGATAATGATGGGGAGGGGCAAAAACCCGATCGTAAATTTCAGGATTATCCTGCTGTCTAGCATAGCATTCGGCGTTATCGCGTATGGGATCATACATATCAGCGCTTCAAGCGAGCGCCTGCCCCGGACAATGTATCCAGATTCGCTTATCACCCGGCCATACGACATCGCTCCGCTTATTATTTTTATCATAGCCGGTCTTTTTATATTTCCCCGTTTCTATCGAAAGCATCCCAGCTTTTTCTCCCATGCTTTAATCGTAAGCCTCATCCCCAACATAGCGACCCAGCTTCACATGGCGTTCGGGTCCACAGCGTTATTCGACAATCATTTCAACATCGCTCATTTCCTCAAAATCATCGCTTATATCGTCCCTTTCACCGGTTTGCTTCTGGACTATATTCGAACACACCAGGTCGAGAAGCTTTCCCGTAAGGCTCTCCAGCAAAGCGAAGAGCGCACACGCGCCATAGTGGATACCGCTGTAAACAGCATTATCACCATAGACGATCAAGGTTTTATTCAAAGTTTCAACCGGGCGTCCGAACAGATATTCCAGTACTCGGCGGATGAAGTGATGGGGCGGAATGTGAAGATGCTTATGCCGGAGCCATACCACAGCGAGCATGACGGTTACATATCCAATTTTACAAAAACCGGTCAGGCGAAAATTATCGGAAAAGGGCGCGAAGTAGTGGGCAAACGCAAAGACGGTGAAAATTTCCCCATGTTCCTTGCGGTAAGCGAGATATCTGTCAGTAGCGCAAGAATATTTGTTGGCATGGTGATCGATATCAGCAACAGAAAACGAGCGGAAGAAGAAGTAAAAGCCAGCAAGGAACGTCTGGAGCTTGCCCTTGATGGCGGCGATCTGGGGCTATGGGACTGGAATATACAAACCGGCGACGTGATCTTTAACGAACGATGGACCCAGATGCTCGGCTATTCACTTGACGAAATAGAACCGAACGTCAATTCCTGGGAGAAACTCGTCCATCCAGAAGATATGCCGGGCGTAATGAAAACGTTAGAGGCCCACCTTGCCGGCAAGACCCCGATTTACCAGACAGAGCACAGGATGCGCGACAAATCAGGCGAGTGGAAATGGATAATGGATCGCGGAAAAGTGGTCGCATGGGATGAGGATGGCAAACCGCTAAGAGCTACCGGCACTCATCAAGATATCACCGACCGGATAAATTCAGAAACCGAAATTCTGAGCGCCATGGAAAAAGCGGAAGAATACGCCAGGATCGCCGAGGAGGCCAATGAGGCCAAGAGTGAGTTTCTAGCCAGCATGAGCCACGAAATCCGCACTCCGATGAACGCGATTATAGGGATGGCCGATTTGCTTGTTGAAACGAACCTCACGCATGAGCAGGAGAGGTATGTCAACACATACCGTTACGCCGGTGAAAACCTTCTGAACATTATTAACGACATCCTCGACCTTTCCAAGATAGAAGCCGGGCAGATGGAGCTTGAAAAAACCGGTTTTAACCTGCAAGAGCTGATTGAGCGCACAGGCGAAATTATGGCTATACAGGCGCAGGAAAAAGGCCTTGAATTGGCGCATTTGCTAACGCCTGACTTGCCTTACGCCCTGTTGGGCGATCCCACCCGCCTGCGGCAGGTGATTATAAACCTTGTCAGCAACGCCATAAAGTTTACGGAAAAAGGCGAAGTATTAATTGGCGTTGAAACCCGTAAAGCGCGGGAAAATGAAGTAGAGCTCCTGTTTTCTGTAAAAGACACAGGCATCGGTATTCCCAGGGAAAAGCTTGAAACCATTTTCGCCAGTTTCTCCCAGGCCGACTCTTCCACCACCCGCAAGCATGGGGGCACCGGTCTGGGGCTTTCTATCTCCAGGCTGATTGTTGAAATGATGGGCGGCGAAATATGGGTGGAAAGCGAGGAGGGAAAGGGGAGCGTGTTTTATTTCAGCGTAAAATTGGAGATAGACAGACGAAGCGCGGAAACATCTGAACCCGTAGACTTCAAAGGCTCGCGGGTCTTGATCGTGGATGATAACGCTACAAACCGGATGATACTCAGTAAAACACTTTCGGACTGGGGGGCCGATACTGAAGAGGCGATTGACGGCGCCAGCTGTCTGGATAAGCTTGCCAACGCCAAAAAGTCGGACAAGGCTTACGATCTTATTCTACTCGATCACATGATGCCGGGAATGGATGGCTATGAGGTGGCTGAAAAAATCAAAAACGACTCTGAAATTAGCGCTCCTGTAATTTTAATCACGTCATCCATGGGGCTCGCGAAGGGTGGCGAACAGGCTGAAAAGCTCCGGCTCGACGGTTACATCCATAAGCCTGTGAAGAAGTCTGAATTGCTGACAAGTATCAATACAGCTTTGGGAAGAGCGAAGACCATAGAGCCAGCAAATGATAAGCGAAAAAAAGCGGGAGCCGACAGCGCGCCCCTGAAAATTCTTCTCGCCGAGGACAACAGGGATAACCGCAATCTTATTCTCGCCTATTTGAAGAAAAGTCCGCATGGAATAGAGATCGCCGAAAACGGCCAGGTAGCCGTGGATAAGTTTATATCGGGTAAATATGACCTTGTTCTAATGGATGTGGAGATGCCTGTGATGGACGGCCTTACCGCCACAAAAAAAATCCGCGAATGGGAAAAGAAAAATAGCTCAAAACCAACCCCCGTACTAGCTCTTACGGCGCACGCGCTACAAGAGCATAAGGAAAAAAGCAAGGAAGCAGGTTGCGACGGGCATGTTACAAAGCCGATAAAAAAAGCTGTGTTGTTTGAAGTCATTGAAAAATACACAAAGGAGGGTTGACCTGTGGGAGAGCGTGATGAAAATGAAAAAATAATCGTCCATTCCGGCCCTGATCTGGCCGTTATCGCCCTGCGGATTGCGGTCTGTGAGACTGCGCGGCGTCAAAAACTTGAGGAACAGTAAAACCATGAAAAAAAATAAAATTCTCATAATTGATGATGATAAAAACATCAGGCTCCTTCTGGATAAATACCTCAGCTCAGCCAATTATGAAACGGTGGAAGCGTCGAGCGGTAAAGAGGGGATCGATTTGGCGCTTGAGATAAAACCTGATGTGGTGATTACCGACATTGTTATGCCGGGAAAAAGCGGAGTAGAAGTTATTGAGCGTATCAAAAGGATATGCTCTGACGCAAAAGTTATCGCTATATCCGGCGGCCAGGCGGAAAACAAACCGGATATGCTCCGGATGGCGAAGATAATGGGAGCTTCAAAGACCTTGTACAAGCCAATCGTAAAAGAGGAGCTTCTGGAGGCGGTAAAAGCGCTATTGCCGGCTGAAAACAAAAAAATAATCGTCCATGTCGATCCTGATCTGGAGGATATCGTCCCGGATTTTCTTGAGAACATGGCCGAAGACCTGCGATCGATATTGGAGGCGCTCGACAAGAATGATTTTGAAACGACTCGTGTACTGGGGCACAGCATGAAAGGCTCTGGAGGTGGTTACGGATTTGACGCGGTCACCGAAATGGGACGGGATATTGAAAACGCCGCCGGAGCCGGAGACACAAAAACGATTAGAAACAAGGTTTCCGAGATTAAAGATTATCTGCAAAGGGTTGAGATTATTTTTGAATGACAGAAGAGTCAAAGCGCGCTGTAGAGGAAATGCGCATTCTTGTCGTGGACGACTCGCGTTTAAGCCGTAATCTGATAGGTAAGTTTCTTTTTAAAGCCGGGTTTAATAACGTTGTTACGGCGCAATCGGCCGCCGAGGCGTTCGGAATTCTTGGTTTGGATAGTCTGGAGGATGACGCGCCTGAGATCGACCTTATCTTGATGGATATCATAATGAAAGATATGGATGGGATTGAAGCCACCAGGAGGATCAAGCAAAATGAACGTCTGCGCGATATCCCAATTGTCATGGTTACAGGATCGGAGAAAAAAGAGACGTTTGAAGAGGCGTTCAATGCTGGAGCCGGGGATTATATTTCAAAACCGACAGACAAGATGGAGCTTCGTATGCGTGTAAGCTCGGCGCTCAAGCTTAAGCGTGAGACGGATCTGCGTAAAAAACGCGAAAGAGAGCTAGAGCTTCTTTCTTCGCTGGACGGGCTGATCGGCATCGCCAACAGAAGGGTCTTGGACTCGACGCTGGAAAAAGAATGGAAACTCGCCCAACGCAACTCCCGGCCGATTTCCCTGATGATGATAGATATAGATTATTTTAAGCAATACAACGACCATTACGGCCATCAGGGAGGCGATTACTGCCTGAAAAAGGTGGGAAGGGCGATCAATGGCGTTCCGGGCAGGCCGGGCGATCTGGTGGCCCGGTACGGCGGCGATGAGTTCGCCGTGGTTCTGCCCGACACCGGCGCTTTTTCAGCCAGAGTATTGGCGGAGTCAATTCAAACAACTGTGGCGGAGCTTGAATTGCCGCATGAAAAATCGATGATCGCAACATTTGTCACGGTGAGCCTTGGCGTGGCCACGTCGAGGCTGAATGAGATGAAGCCCGATTCTCTTGAGGCGCTTTTCAAAAGAGCCGACACGGCTCTGTACAATGTAAAGAAGGCGGGGCGTAACCAGGTGATGACCGCATAAAAATAGACGACCGGGCGTGGGCCGGGCGTGGGCCGGGCGTGACGCTTTGCGGATTAACAGGAGAAGTCCGCCGCTCCGCTCAGGTTGCTAATCCGAAACCGGAGCCTGCTCTTTCGTTTTTTTGCCGTAACACGAAAACGTAATTGAGTCGGTGGGGCAGACCGCTTTACAAAAGGCGCATCGTATGCACAGGTCGCGGTCGATCACGATGCCTGTAATTCCCTGCTCCTTTAGTCCGATATCCTCGTTAAGCCATCTGTTGTGCTCAAGCTCCGTAAGCGGAGTGATAGAGAGGCAGTTTTGCGGGCATACATCGACGCAGTTAGAGCACATGATGCAAAAATCAGGCAAGTACGTCCAGAAGTAGTTGCACTGAAAGCACCTCTTCGCTTCTTCGATAGCGTTTCCCACAGTAAAACCTGTCTCCACTTCCAGGAATGTGCTCACCCTGTCGTTGATTTTTATCACACCGTTTGCGCGCCGTTCGATGGTGTCATACTGCGCCTGTTTGTCACCCGGCTCATCGGCGTCGTAAAGCTCATGCCCTTCCCGCTCTTTGCCTGTCTTTTGGGCGGGTTCGCCTCTCAGATAAGTGTCGATGGCGACAGCCGCTTCGTGCCCGTCGGCGATGACCTTGATCGCATGCTGGGTGCCGGTAGTGAAATCCCCGCATGCAAACAGCCCCTCGATATTTGACATCATGGTTTTTTCATCGACCTCGATAGTTCCCCATTTCGAAAGCTCGACACCATCCACCCGGTCGAGGCATTCGTTGGAGGGCGACTGGGACACAGCCGGGGCCACCACATCGCAATTCATCACATACTCGGAGCCTTTGATGGGAACCGGTCTCCGCCTTCCCGAACTGTCCGGCTCCCCAAGCTCGTTTTTGATAAGCGTAAGGCCCGAAACCGTCTTGCCGTCTTTGGAGACAATCTCGACGGGGGAGACAAGAAAATGGAATATGATTCCTTCCTCCGTCGCCTCGGTGATCTCCTGCTCCATGACCGGAATCTCTTCTTTAGTCCGCCGGTAAACAATATGAACCTCGCTGGCGCCAAGCCTGACCGCCGAGCGCGACACATCCATAGCCGTAAAACCCCCGCCTATAACCACAACTTTTTTGCCCATGACCGGGATCGACTCGCCGCTATTTACCCGGTACATGAAGGTGGTTCCGTGATAAACGCCCTCATAATCCTCACCAGTAACCTTCAGCATCGCCGGTTTCCAGGCGCCGGCGGCAAGAAGAATGGCCTTATTGTCAGCCCGTAGCTCGTTTAAAGTAATGTCCTTTCCGACCCGTGTGTTGTAACGGATATCCACGCCTGCCCGTTTTATCATCTCCACTTCCTTGTCGATGACCTCTCTGGGGAGGCGGAAAGAGGGAATTCCATACCGCAACATCCCGCCGGGGTGGGCTTCGGACTCAAGAACCGTAACCCTGTAGCCGAGCCTCGCCAGGTCGTAAGCGGCCGTCAGCCCTGCGGGGCCGGCCCCGATAATGGCAATTTTTTCAAGCGTAGGATAAGTCTTTGGAGGTGGAATGAAATCCGCCTCGGACAAGTCTGTCGCGGCCCTTTTCAAAGTTCTTATGGAAACTGATTTGTCAAGCTTCTGGCGGTTACATCCTGTCTCGCACGGATGCTGGCACACTCTGGCGCATACCGAAGGGAACGGATTGGTCTCGCGGATAAGAGCGTGAGCCTCGGCGAATTTTCCTTTGGAAATCAGATGGACATACTCCTGGACATCGGTATGAACCGGGCAATATAGCTGGCAGGGAATCTCGGCGTAAGTTTTCTCATCGTATAAAAAATCGTATTTTCTTACGATCATCGCATGTCTCCTTTTAAATCATAAAGGGCAAGGAGCGAAAGGCGCCTGGTAAAACCGGTGTTTTTAGAGTAACGACAGGCCGCCTCGCATGCCACGGTATACCCTATATTTAAGTCCAGATATATAACATCCACCAGGCGAATCCTGTTTTTATCCGCCAACCTCTGGTTATTGCAGAGTCTTAAGGTACGTAATCAACTCTTTTATCTGTTCGTCAGTAAGCTTGAATTTGGGCATAAAAGACTTCTTAGTGATAGCCGGTGGATCCTTGAAGTGTTTAATCATCCACGCTTCGTTGCGGCGTTTGCCCACCTTCGTAAGATCCGGGGCGAGCTTACCGCCCTTGCCATTTATAGAGTGGCACACCCAGCAAGGGTATTTCAGGAAAAGCTTCTCACCTTCCGACAGTTTTTCATACTCTTCGGGGGTGTAAAGCCCTGCGATCTCCTTCTGGATACGTCCTCTTTTAGCTTCTCTTTTCTTTATCTCCGGCCGGTAGCGGAATTTAACAGGAACAGCGCTTTCTTTCATGGAATATACAAGCGTCACAAGTTTATGGGCCATATCTTTGGACATCTCGAAGTTGGGCATTATCGTCTCTTCGATGCCAAGCTTTTCATCTTCCGGCGTTACTTTCTGGGGGTCAAGAAAATGCTGAAAAGCCCAATTGTATTTGCTTTTCTTTCCCTCTATGAAATTCATGATATGCGTCGCCTCGAACTCGTGCTCTGTAGACTCGCCGAAAGTGGAAAGGTCAGGCGCCACTACTTCACCCACACCGTAGATGGAGTGGCACGATACGCACTTGATTTCCAGGTCGTTCTGCCCCAGCGTGAAATCCCTGGCGTCCATAATCATATCCGCCCCTTCCAGAATCTGATATCCTTCAGTGCCGGTAAGCTCCTCGTGGCATTTAGCGCACGAAGCCTGCGACATACCTTTTTCTCCTGAAGGATACATCGGGGTCGCCCAGTGCTGGATGTCTCTTGCGTGAGCGTCATCTTTTGTTGTGGCCCTGCCCTGTCCTTCATGACATATGGTGCATCCGATGTCGTTGAATGCGTGGACCATTCTTCCGTCTTTAAGCAGATGAGCCTCAGGGTGGAAGGCATACGGCTGGGGCGCGTCTTTCATCTGTGGATTATCCACTCCCAGGTGGCATGTCTGGCAACGGTCGGTCACCCCAAGCTCGTAGTTCCAGGCCTGGCGGATTTTGATCGGGAATTTATTTAGCTTTTCTATTTTAACCGGGTCGGTCTCTTTTTCAGCCAACAGCCGAACATACCCTCGCTGGATATCCTTCCATTTAGGAGTAAGGTCTTTGAATGTCGTAATTCCGAACAGGATTACCAGAGATATGGCGAACATGGCGTAAAGCAGGCTCTTGTCGCGTTTCCACAAAACAACGGCGCCAATGACGTTTAGGATGATTATTGCCAGAGCTATTTGGTTAAGCATTGTTTTGACGCCCGGCTAGATGTGAAACCAGGGAGTTGTGAAAATGTACTTGTACCCGAACGTCAGCCTCAAAAGCACTTTTCCCACCACGCCGAGCATCAGCAAAACATGAATCTGGATAATGCAGTACCGGATTATGCCGAGTTTTTTGAAATAGTCTTTGAATATGGCGGCTAATTTGAATGAATCGCTAACGCGCATAAACAATAAGGGGAGCGTCATCCCGCCTATAAAGAAGACTATGATAGAAATGGCCCCTAGCCAGTTTGGCATATTTCCCAGCATCGCTGTTGTCATCTTCAGAGGCACCCCTGGATATGTCCATACATTGCCTCCTAACGGATAATCGAAATAGGGCCAGTAAAACTCCCAGCTCGGCCCTCTAAACCATTGGCCTACGGCAATCAGGGCAAACCAGAGAAACAGACCGAAAGAGAAGAATGAAACAGCGAATTTCCTGTCTTTCCATCCATACCGCCCCTGCGCGTGGGGGGATACATCGACGTAGGGGATCAGCATGAGCCCGACGAGTATCTGGGTCGGTAATACGACACCGGCTATCCACGGGTCGAAATATACAAGTAGCTCCTGCAGGCCGATAAAATACCATGGAGCTTTGGCCGGATTGGGTGTGACCGCCCAGGCGGCCTCTTCCTCCAGCGGCGCGTCGACGATAAACGAAACGCCCCAGACCACGATAGTGATGAGAATAATTGAAAGGAACACTATCCAGATAAAATAGGGCCACGAGGGGACTCTAGGATAGTCCGGCTTGTTGGATAGCATGTACCCAGATTTTCCAATTTTCAAATCCGATTCAGCCAAATTCATACATCCTTACTCTTGAGGTTTACAGAGGCCCGGAAAAGCCGTCTTTTCTTACTCTATAAAAATGAAACAGTATCAGGCCGCTTGCGATTAACGGCAGGCCGACGCAATGCCAAACATAAGCGCGGATAAGGGCGTTGGCCCCTATCCTTGTGCCGCCTATCATCGCAAAACGTATATCGTTGTCTATCTGCGCTCCGAGTAATTCTGAAAACGGCCCCTCGAACCCTATGAAAGGCGTCGCTCCGGCCATATTGGTGCCGACGGTGACGGCCCAGAAACCGAGCTGATCCCATGGAAGCAGATAACCGGTAAACGAAAGAAGCAAAGTTATGGTCAACAAAAGCACACCCACCACCCAGTTAAACTGCCGTGGCGTTTTGTAGGATCCGGTGTAGAACACTCGCGCCATATGCAAGATAACTGTAAATACCATAGCATGAGCGCCCCACCTGTGCATGTTGCGCAAAATCCGACCGTAAGGAACCATGTAAAGCAGGTCTTTCATGTCATTGTAGGCGCGATGCTCTTCAGGTATGTAGTAGAACATCAAAAGCACGCCTGTCAAAGTCAGTAGCAAAAAGAGGAAAAAAGTGATCCCACCCATGCACCATGTGTAATAAAGCTTTAACCCGTGGACTCCAACTTTTGTCGGCAGGATGTGCATCAGGAAGCTGGAGCGCATCACCGCCATCCTCTTTAGCATCGTGTCGGGGAAGCCGGTTCTGAAGACAGTTCTGAAAATAAAGTTGTTTGTTACAAGCTTCCAGACTGTTCCAATGACGCCCGGTTTGCGGTCTCCTCCATGTTCGGGCGATGCTTTGCTCATACCTTACCTTTAAATGTCATTATGCTTTTAGCGAGATAAAAAACGGTTTTTTCTTGATTTCTTTCTTCTCCTGATCCGTCCATGAAGTGATGGCGACATGTTTTATATACTGCAACTCAGCTCTTCTGATTCCCAAAAGTCCGGTTGTGATTATCATGGATCCATCAGGGGTGATGTTGATTTTGGCCCTGAACAGGGGCAATGGAGCAGGCCCCGCCACCACTTCGCCTTCCACATTATAATTCGATCCGTGGCATGGGCACTTGAACCTTTGCTCGCCGGGAAACCAGTTAGGCGTACAGCCTAAATGAGTGCAGACGGCGACCATCGCGTAGATTCCTTCAAACGAGCGTACGATCCAAACCCTCTGGGTTTTTTTGAATCTTTCGTCCACAACAACACTTTTAGGATCGGTAGGCGCCACATAATCCCCCGGTTTGCCGGCGTTAAAAGTGGTCTGGGGCTCGTAGAGGACACCGGGATAAAAGAATTTGGCGAAACCAGCCCCCGAACCGGCGGCCAGCATGCCCAGTGAGGACCAGCCGCTTACAAGGAAAAACTTCCTCCTTGAAGGATCCCCTCCAGCCGAACCATAAGGAAAATCATCCATATACCAAACTCCCCGTCTCCCCCAGCAACGCTCATACCTCGCCAACTAACAAACAGGCTATTTGATAAACCTGCAATTAATAGTGAATTGAGCTTTAGATAGACGGTCATTTAAGCACAGTCAGTTTATTAAGGCAAATATTTTTTCCTTTTTTACTGATAGCTTTGAAGAAATAAATTCCGGGGCTGACGATGTTATCTTATCCGGGGCTGACGACGTTATCTTAAACCGTTGAATTTATTAGGCGCTATATGTTTCGAACAGGTAACGCCCAGATTCAGCGCAAGTCCTCCGGCCTGTTTATGTTCTTAAAGGAGCGCAAATCAGGATCGAGAAGTTTGATCGCTTCTTCAGCAATCAAAGTTTTATTTAGCCCTTTGCGGAATTCGTCGAACTGTATCGACTGGCTTTCTATTTTGTCCCGAACTTTTTCAATCGCCGAGCGCCTGTAGACCGCTAACAGGCCCTGCTCCCGCCCACCGGCCACCGGTAGTAGAGCGTCCCCCGGCCAATCGGGATAGGAGATTAACAATTCGATTATTTCAGGCAGGATTAACGGCATATCGCACGCCACAACGAGCAACTCTAAGGCTCCGGTAGCTTCAAACGCCGTGTAGAGGCCAGATAAAGGGCCCATCCCACCTATTTTATCTTCATGCACAGGGGAGCCTATGTTTTTTGAAAGCTTGCCCTGCGGGTCATTAGCGATGATCACTATATTTTTTACATGAGGATTTACGGCGTTTATGACCCTGTGGATCATCGGGACACCCTCGAATTCAAGAAAGGCCTTGTCGTGTCCCATGCGGCGGCTTTTACCGCCTGCGAGTATGGCCGCTATCAAAGTATATCGCCCGTCCAATGTAATTTATCTTTTGCGGACGCCCCACCCGTTATGGAGTCCCACCCGTTACGGGTGATCCTCGACCCAGTGGCGTCCCGTCGAAGTAAACTCATTTTTCCAGATCGGTACCCGTTTTTTCAGCTCATCAATAAGCCACCCACAAGCCTCGAAAGCCACATTCCTGCTCACGCTCGTAACTATTATGAGGACGATATTTTCATTTACCATTATCTCCCCTGTCCGGTGAACAATCAGACAGTCCAGAATATCGAACCTCTCGGCCCCAGCCCGCTCCAGCCTGTTTAGCTCCTTTTCCGCCATTCCCGCATAATGCTTGAAATCAAGCTTTACGATATCCTCCCCCCTTGAAAAATCGCGCACCACCCCCAGGAAAGTAACAGCCGCCCCGGTTCGTTTATTCTTTTTAACAAGAGCCCGCACCTCCGCCCCCACATCAAAATCCTCGCGCTGGAGCCGGGCCATGCGCTTTTCCTATGCCCCTCCCGAAAGAGGAGGGAGCACAGCCACCTCGTCGCTATCGACAACTTCATGATCCAGGTCAACGGTCTCATGGTTTACAGCGTACAACAGAGAGTTGTTGATGAGGACCCCAGGATCGACACCCGCCCGTTTTACAGCCAGCCCAAGGATGCCACGCGCAGAAATGGAGCCATCGACCGGTATTTCCATCATATCCATGCCCATTTTTTCCTCAACGGACGCAAAAAACCTTAACTTCGCCACCTGATCGCCATTTATACTATAAGTTGGAATTTCATATTATATACACGATATTACAGGAATAGAGTTGACTATGGATATTTCACCTCCGCTGGTCGCTTTTATCGGCCATTCTGGAAGCGGGAAAACCACCTTGATAGAAAAACTGATAAAAAAGCTCAGATCAGACAGGATTCGTGTTGGCGCGATAAAGCGCTCACACCATGAAATCGACATAGACAAAAAAGGTAAAGACTCCTACAGGCTACGGCAGGCAGGCTCCAATCCTACGATGGTCGCCAGCGAAAATTTCATTGGATTTATGATGGAAACCGATGAGCCTGTGGCTCTGGCCGATCTTGCGCGGCAATTTCGCGGAAAAGCTGATATCATCATGGTGGAAGGCTTTAAAAACGAATCATGCTCTGGAGCTAAAGTTTACAGGTTCATGTTCGGGCCGCCTTTCGGGGCGGGTGATGGCGCTGGTGAGGCGGATGACGATTCGATAGCGGGATTCATCGCCACCGGGGCGCAAGCGGAGCGGAAAACAGACAAGCCCCTGTTTCAAAGGGACGATGTGGAAGCTTTAGCCGACTGGATTAAACGAAATTGCCTTGATTTAAAATAGAAAGCGAAATTATGTTTGGCGTTACCGAATGGCTTCTTATAGCCGCCATATTGATCCTGATGTTCGGCGCCACCCGGATTCCACGCATGGCCGACGGGATGGGCAAAGGAATCAGAAATTTCATCGACGCATTAAAAGAAGACTCCAACTCCTCAAATCCTGAAAAAGTGGACGATAAGCCTGAATGAAACTTAACCATCTCGACAACCGGGGGAGAGCCCGCATGGTGGACGTGGGGGGCAAAGACGACACTGCCCGTATCGCTGTGGCCGAGGGAAAAATAACGATGAAGCCATCCACGCTGAGGATGATTACCGAAGGCGGCGCGCCGAAAGGAGACACGCTCCAGACCGCCAGGCTGGCAGGAATTATGGCGGCCAAAAAAACAGCGGAGCTGATTCCGCTTTGCCATAACATCGTCATAAACTCCGCGAATGTCGAGCTTGAGACCGACGAGGAGAATTCGGCGGTGAATATGCGGGCGACTGTCGGGACCAATGGCAAAACCGGCGTTGAAATGGAAGCTCTTACAGCCGTATCGGTGGCCGCGCTGACAGTCTACGATATGTTAAAAGCGGTTGATAGAGGTATGGTGATCTCTGATATCGGGTTGATCGAGAAAAAAGGCGGAAAAAGCGGCCATTTTCTTCGCGAAGGGTATTCGCCTTCGCATAATAACGGCGCTCCGTCCTGACCGAACGCGGCGCGCCATGAACACCGCAGGAGGCAGTAATGAGAGCTGATAGTCCAGGTTTCAATAATCCATCCGGCCGCTCCAGCTTGAAGAGTTTTATCGCTCCCGTCTTTGCCCTCCTTGCGCTTGGACTGTTTTCATGCGCTTCGGATCGCAGATTGATGCCGGAGCCGACCGGCGTCACTGTTTCTGATGATGTCGTGTCATCCGACCTTTCACAAATTAAAAGCCTGGCGGTTATCGATTTTGTCGAGGGTCATCGCTCCAACGCGCCCAGAGCCGTCTATTCTTGCGATATTACCGGCTTTAATTTTGTCCACGGCGCGGTGAGCTCCGGATCGGGCGAGCTTGTCGCCAATCAGTTCCGGTTTGAGCTTTCCAAACGCGGCGTTAAAGTGGCGTCCAGAGAGTCTGTTATGAGCGTTATAAAACAGGCCGACCCCGACGTGACTTCTGAATATGGGGTTCAGCTTGGCTTGTTTGTTGGAGAAAAGCTGGGAGTGGACGCGGTTGTCATGGGTTCTGTCATGCGCTTTGAAGAGTTGGTTGGCGCGAAACTTTCAGCGGACAAACCGGCGTCTGTATCGTTTTCATTCGCGGTTATAGACGTTCGCGCAAAAAAGATAGTCTGGAAATCCAAATTTGAAAAAACACAGGCATCGCTGTTTTCAAATATCCTCGATTACAAAACGTTCTTCAAAGGAGGCATGACGTGGCAAAAGGCCCATAAGCTCTCCTCTATCGGAGTGAAAAATATACTTCGAAAGATAACTATTGGAGATCAGAAACAGTGACGCCGCCGTCCGCCTGCGTTTGACTGGATCAGCCCCGGCTTTTTGCCCTGCGGAATTTGAAAAGCTGGCGTTTGTAATAAGGATCGTCGGGTATCAGTTTTACCGCCCTCTTTATCAGGCGGATGGCCTCATCATTATTTCCCTTTTTGAAATTTATTTCTGAAAGCGTGTCTATATACTCAGGAATATCATTAAAAACCGACAGCGATTTTTTTGAGAGCGATTCCGCTTTGTTCAGGTTTATTCCCTGCTTGGCGTAAATCCACGCCAGCCTGTTCATGGCCGGCGCGTAATCCTGGGCGCGATCAAGAATTTTCTTGCACTCGACTTCTGCTTTATCGTTTTCCTCAAGTTTGCTGTATACCATCGCAAGCCCCAGCATCCCCCGGAAGTTATCCGGGTCGCGCTCAAGCGTTTTGGTGAAATTGGCGGACGCTTCGGTGAGTAAACCTTTGTTTAGCTGGGAGAAGGCCAGATTGTTATCCGCCTCCATTATGTCCGGGTTGTTTTTGGCCAGCGCGATATACTGCTCTAAAGCTTCTTTTTCTTTCCCTGTTCTGTGAAGAGTGTTTGCGTACAAACTACGGACATTTTCTTTCGCCGGAAAATCATTTACCCCTTTTTTTAAAACAGCCAGGGCTTCAATATAATTTCCTTTGTGAATATAATGTTCGGCCAGCTTGATCCTGAATTTCGGATCCTGGGAATTTTTCCTGATTTCTTTTTTCAGTTTTTCGACGATATCAACCTTGGTCACCTTAACCTTGGTTAATTCCTTTAATTTCCTGGAGATGTCTTTGTCGCCAGGAGACATATTGTTCATTTTTTCAAGCGTGGAAATCAATTCAGCTTTCTTTCCCGCTTTCTCATACAGACCGGCGAGGGCGCTTAACGTCTCAAGGCCCGGATTTATAGTAGCCAGTTTTTCGTAAGCTTCCAGGGCCTTGCCATCTTGCTTTGCGTTGACAGCCGAGGCCCCCAGTTTAAGGAGCGCTTCTTCGTCATTTTCTCTGGCCTCGACTACAGCGTTGAATTTACTTACCGCAAGCTTCCAATCGCGATTGTTAAACGCCTCGATTCCCTCCTCACGAAGTTTCTCCACCGGATCGGGGCGTCCGTGGCTTGCGCTATCGGTGGACAACGAGGCGGTTTGAGATTGTAGCGCCAGTTGTGGCCCCTGGAAAAATATAATCCATCCAGCGAAACCGGCGATCAAAACACCACCTATGCCCATTGCCGCGATTCTACCTAGCCCTTCAGACTCTTCATTTTGCCGCTCAGAGGCGCCGTTGGCGCTTACCGCCGGGATTTCCGGCTCCACGAGAGGTATTTCCATTTTTTTGGAGGTTTCCTCGGAGGTTGGCATGGGAGGCATACTGCAAGAGCCCTCGAAAAAAGCCAATTCTTCGGTGATTAAAATCGGAGATTTGATATTTCCCTCAAGCTTGCTGTTGGCGTGCAGAGAAATTTTATTTGAGGCCTCAATGTCGCCCTTTATTTTACCGAAATTATAAAGAAAACCGGTTTTAACATTGGCCCTGACTTTCCCCGAAGAGCCGACCATAAGGGTGTCGTCAGATTCTATATCGCCTTCGAAATTTCCATCAAAGCGCAACAATCCTTTGAATTTCAAAGAGCCTTTTAAAACGACTCCTTCGCCGAAAAAGGAATTTAAATTGCGTAAATCCATACCTGCCACCATGTTTGCCCGCGCAGACGACAAAATCGGCTACGCGATATTAAGCTAAATTACAATGCCTTAAGAGTCAAGCGTTTTGTCTGACTCAGGCTGATAGAGTGTAAAGGGAACCTCTAAAAATCCATTTCTGCTACAATCGGCTGTAAAAGTCGCCATGCTTCGTTGACGAGTCAAAATCGTCCTCAGAGTAGTTATTACTACGCTTGCGGCTATTTTGTCTCGCCGCCTCGCCTGACGACTTTTCGCTCGATTTCGCTACGAAAGCAATTTTTAGAGGTTCCCTAAAATCAAATTTTAAGGAACCGCTCCGATTTCAGGTCACGATGGATATGCGTCCTTACAAAATCGGCCACCGATTTTTCAATTTCAACAAGCGCCTCCGGGCCCGCTTTAAGCCTTGCGAACATTTCTACAGGCATTGTCATGCCTTTGGACATGAGCCTTACGGCCCCGACAGATATCCTGGAGGCGGCAGGATCGGCGACCAGGCATTTACCGCAAACCGCTCCCCCTTTTAAAGCGTTAAACCCGGCTGAGGGAGGCTCGATATCACGCTGGCAAGCGACACACCTGTCCAGTGAAGGATGATACCCGATAGACGACATATATTTTAGCTCGAACAGACGCAGGATCAGGCTCTGCTTTTTTATATCATTCTCCAGGCAAAGCCCGCGCCAGAGCGAAAGCAGAAGGTTAAACCCGTCGGGGTTGGGGTCGCTCACCTTTTGGGCGCAATCGACAAGCTCGACCGAGACGAACGCCCGATTTAAGCGATTTAAATCGTCACGGACAAGTAAAAACGGATCCAGCACGTCACAAGAGTTTAAACGCATAAGGTCGGTTTTCTCTTTTCCAAACAAGATGACTTTCAGGTGAGTAAAAGGCTCCAACCTTCCGCCGAACTTGTTTTTCGGCCTTTTCGCTCCTTTGGCCACCGCTTTGATTTTTCCGAATCTGAGCGTGAAAAAAGTAACTATCTTGTCCGCTTCGCCCAGTTTCATCGCGCGCAGAACAACCGCCGGTGATTCGTATAAAGGCATATGGGAACCTCTAAAAATTGCTTTCGTAGCGAAATCGAGCGAAAAGCCGTCAGGCGAGGCG